>Ga0181527_1000569_pt1 | contig 42375 bp, 38 predicted proteins | sample PEATcosm2014_Bin_30_FD_119762 | JGI IMG/M metagenome (GOLD analysis project Ga0181527, IMG submission 119762) | Peatland microbial communities from MTU Mesocosm Facility, Houghton, MI, USA - PEATcosm2014_Bin06_60_metaG | ecosystem: Environmental > Terrestrial > Soil > Wetlands > Peat | place...
AGAGGGAACGTCTGCTATGTGGTGAGCGGGTCGCGGGCCCACTTCATGAGGAACCTGCTTTCGTCGGGCGGGAGTCCGCTCTTCGGGCTCTTCAACATCATGGAGATCTCGTATCTGGACGAGGGATCATCCAAGGAACTATTCAGGATGAACGACCCTTCGGCGAGCGACAGGGAAGCGAAGGAGGCGTACGACCTGGTTTCGGGACATCCGTTCTACCTCATCGCCCTGGCCACATCGCGGAGGAAGGGAGAGACTGTGAAGGAGGCATATCTCCGCTCCCTCACATCGGCCGCCGGCTCGCTCAACCTCTACGTGAAGTACGTACTGACCGAGGATACAGGGACATACGCAAAGGGGCCGATAATGTCGCAGGTGCTCAGGGCGCTGGCGACCAAGCCGCTGAGCGTCGGAGAGCTGGCTCGGGTTGCAGAGGTGAAACTGACGTCTCTGCCCAAGTTCCTGAATCAGCTGATCGAGATGGACCTTGTGAAAAAGGAGGGGAAGGTGTACTCCCTGGTGGACCGGGTGGTTGCGGATTACCTGAAGCTGAATCCATAGCCATATGATGCCGGGAATATATTCCAGGGAGAATATATCTGAATGGAGGCGACAAGATCATCGAGCGCTCAGTCGCAGCAAGTCTCGCTATCACGTGACGTCCTTGGCGTCCTAGCGAAGAAAGGCAAAGAAGTAGGTTCATTGCGCCAGACTTGGCGGGATCTATGCGCCATGACCCACGCAACCAGGCAATCTCAGCAGGTGCTAAGGGTACCTGATCCAAGCGACCCCGAGCAATTCCAAAAATACTTGCAGGTTTCAAACCACTTCAGAAACACGGAGTACTCCCTCGACCTGCTTTTCCTAGCCTTGGCTATGAACTTCCACCTAATTGTAGGTCACCTATCCAGGAAGGCGTATCGCTGGTGGTTCGGATATCTCGAAGGCCCATATGGAAGCTACAAACGGGAAAGAGCACTGAAGAAGAATATCAGGCTGCTGATCAGTCAATACTTTGTAGAAAGTCAGAGTCAACCATTTGCGAGCAAAATGCTACGGAGAAACATCTTCGAGTACAAGCGCAAATGGGCATAGATGCTTCTGCAGCCGCAAAAGACATCCAGACGCCAGGCTAATGCCGTTCTGAGGCCATACTCGCTCATCTGAGCTATGGTCTAGATGGATAACCGAACCCTTTTCACGCTGCTACATTGAACCTATGGAAGGGAATCAATTGTCGAGTAAGGGTCCCTTTCGACATGTCGGGGTTAAGCGGCAACAGTCTACAGATATCGAGTCCCTTTTCAAGGATCTGAAGAATAGATCTCCAAGTATCAAAGACCTCTACTCTCATCAAGCAGATGTCCTTAGAGAATACTCATCCAGTCATCTCAACTCAAAGGATGTGAGCATAGAACTTCCCACTGGGTCAGGGAAAACTCTGGTCGGCTTGCTCATAGCAGAGTACCGGCGCAAAATCCTCAATGAGAGAATTCTCTACATTTGTCCGACAAAGCAATTGGCTCACCAAGTCGGAAAACAGTCCAAGGACTACGGAATACCCGCCGAAGTACTTGTAGGGCCAAAAAGGCAGTATGACCGCCAAGACGTTCGATCGTACCGATCTGCACATGCCACCGCCGTTTCGACTTACAGTGGGCTCTTCAATAGCAATCCAGAATTTGATGATGCTCAGACTATAATCCTAGATGATGCTCATGGTGGTGAGAGCTACATCTCTTCGCTATGGTCGATCGTGATAGGAAGAAAGGAAAACCTTGACTTATACACAAGGGTGCTATCGATATTCGAGAAGGACCTGCCTGCCTCCTTCCTGTCGATTCTGAATGACATTGCGAGGCCGATAACCCCCCCAAAACCTGAGAAGGTCCCCTTTGGTCCCTATTTCAGAAACCTCGATAAACTGAGAGGCGTCCTAGACTTGGCTCTGCCAAACCCGGATGTCTCTGACCTCTACTTTTCTTGGCAATCAATCCGCAATGGATTGCAAGCTTGCCATGCCTACATCTCTTGGGATGAGATACTAATTCGCCCGTACATTCCCCCTACTATGCTGCACAGGCCCTTCGCCCAAGCCAATCAGCGAGTCTACATGTCAGCAACACTTGGTAGCGGAGGTGAACTCGAGCGAATAACTGGTGTTGGCCGAATTGAGCGTGTCCCAACTCCCAAAACATATCTCACACGGGGAATCGGTCGTAGACTGTTCATTTTTCCCGACTTGGCTGACGATCCCGCAGGATATGAGCCATGGCTCGCCAAGATAATCAAGAGTAATACGAGAGTGCTGGCCCTCTGCCCTACAAGACCAAGCGCACAGGCCTTGACGAAGATAGTAATGCAGATCACTCCCCCACCTAAAATCCTAGGAGCTATGAGTATCGAAAGCTCTATGGATTCTTTCTCAAATTCAAAATCCGCCGTCCTTGTGCTCGCCAATCGCTATGATGGGCTTGACATCCCTAGCAAGGATTGCCGTCTTCTTCTGGTCTATGGGTTGCCCACTGGTACTAATCTCCAAGAACGCTTCTTGGAGGAGAAGCTTGGCTTGGACGTGTTGCTGAGGGAACGGGTTAAGACGAGAATCGCTCAAGCCTCTGGACGATGCACTAGGAGTGACACAGATTACGCGGCTGTTGTGATGGTAGGAAGACGCCTACTAAACTTCTGTATGAAGCATGAAAACGAATCACTATTCAACCCCGAACTGCGTGCAGAGATTCAGTTTTCGTTAGAACAAGAAGTCAAGGACACCGCAAAACTCGATGCTATGCTAAAGTCGTTCTTTGACAAGGACGAAAACTGGACCGGGGCAGAGCAGGACATAGCAGCATTGAGGGAGACTCAGGTCAATATCGATACGACAATTAGCGACATTCTTTCGGGAGTCGTCACTGACGAAGTTGACTTCTCATATTCTCTCTGGTCAGGTGACTACAAAGATGCGGTAAAACATGGAAGAGCTGTAATAGACCGCCTATCTGATTCGAGACTCTCCGCCTACAGAGCGTTGTGGTACTACTTTACAGCTTATGCGGCATACATGAGAGCGCAAGAGGATCGTGAGTATGCCAAGATAGCCGAGAACCTAATGGGACGGTCCGTGCAAACATGTCGAACAGTATCTTGGTTTGCTAGTGCTTTGAAGTCAGCATTGTCGGAAGGCCAACTTCGATCAGTGGCAAGTGAACTCGAAACTTTAGCCACTGAGGGGATCGCAGATGTCCTCCAGGATTTGGGTGCTAGTGGACCGGCATTCCAACGGAAGATGAAAGAAGTGAAGGGCTTGCTTTCCCAGAAAGATCATGTGAAGTTTGACCGTGGAATGTTAGAGTTAGGTCGACTGCTAGGGTTCAACTCTTGGAAACCAGAACTGGAAGCTGCCCCTGATTGCGTGTGGCAACTTGGTAACGACCTCGCATTCTTGCTCGAGGGCAAGTCAGAAGCTTTACCTGAAGGTAGGATTTCTGTCGAAGACTGCAGGCAGGCTAGCGGTCACTTGAAGTGGGCTACTGCCGAGAGTGCGTTAAGGGATTGCAAATCAAGCTATAGTGTCCTAGTTACGCCAAAGACATTGATAGACGTTAATGCAATTCCTCATGCGAAGGATCTCTACCTCGTGCAGCCCGCGGAAATGACAAAATTGTTCGAAAAGGCAGAAGCAACTCTCATAACAATGCGGAGCAAGATGACCGACGAGCTGAGTGAGGAATTCAAGGAAGGAATTCTCTCAGAGCTTGTTTCCAACGACCTGACCCCAGGTGCGCTTCAAGGGTTGCTTCTCTCGAAACCAGCGGCGGGGAAGAAGGAAGGGAGGATCTAGGGTTTTCCGTTCGCTGGAACATGACTAAATCTTACTGCCGATCTGACGGCCAAGCTCGGTAAGCTGGAAGAGCCTGCCCTTTCGCAGTTCAAGGGTTAGGCAAACAACTACTTTCATGTTTTCCAATTCGCTCAAGGTGGAGCTAACATGGCTAAGGCATAACCCGTGTTGCTGGGAATCTGTTTAGGTGTCTTAGGGCCTTGCGCCTCCGCTGGGAATTAGTCGTCCTGTGTCGAACTTCAGACATCTCTGGGCCCAGAGGTCAGACGCAAGGTCACCACCACTTCTTGCTGTACTTTAGTTGGGAAGTATTCTCTGTTGGTTCCGGCTTTCTGAACATGAACAGATGCTCGTGGGCAATCTTGTAAAAGTCATACTTGTGACCGCGCCACCGTTCCCGAGACATCTTGGTGTTATGCTGAAGTTTGATAATGTCCTCCTTCAGGATGAAACCAGCTTCGAGAAACTTCGCTAGCACACCCAAGTGGATGGGAACATAGTGTCTGTGACGTCGAGTATCGCCGATGAGTATACCACAATATTTCCCCGGTTTGAGGACCCTGAAGCATTCCTTCGCAACTGTTCCCATTTCGTTTACGAACTCTTCCATTTTCAAGGCTGAGAGATCTCCTCTAACTTCGGACTTGCTGTATGATATGATACCGCAATATGGTGGATGGGTAGCAACGAGGTCAACAGTGTCGTCCTTGATTTCATCGAGGTTTCTCGCGTCTCCTTGATACACGAGCACTGTGTTGTTTCTGCCAGCGTCGAGAGGAGAGTAATGAAAGTCCAGCCTGTTCATGGCTACCATGCATGCCTTCGGATTGATGTCTACTCCGATTCCATCTCTGCCGGTCAGTCTGCACTCAACGAGCGTGGTCCCACTGCCCATCATCGGGTCGCACACCAGTTCTCCCGGCTTCGTGTAGTGCTCTATCAGATTTCGGGGAATGTATGGACTCCAGTTACCACGGTAGTTGCCCAGATGTGTGGCCCAGTTCCCCCGATCCGGGAAACTCCAGACAGTCCACTCCTCAGGCTTAAAATTGTCTGGTTGGAATTTGTCAACCTTCCACTCTTTGACGAGCTCCAGCGAAGTGTCCTCAATAGACACGTATTTGTGGGACTTTAGGAAATCGAGGTATTTCTCTCGAGATATGAGTTTCATGTCTGAACCCTGTACAATCGTCGGAACCTGAGACACAACCTAGGTCTCCAATAGCATATTTAAGCCCCAATGAACACTCTGGAACCAGGTCTTGCCAGAGACGATGGAAGGCGACGTTCGCAGGGATTCATTCGAGGAGTTTCAATCGTTCGTTAGGAAGGCGCTTGCGGACCTGGGAGTGAAGACAGCAGAACAATTCAGTTTCCGAGGGGGAAAAGCCGATACGGAGAGAGTTACAAGATTCCTGTGGACACTGAACGAATTTCTTTACGTACAGAGCGATTCGGGTGGGAAGGAGGTCATTTCTCCTTATCATCAGTTTTGGATTGACCATTACCAAGAGATCCTTGGTCTTTCGATAGACGAAAATCAGTGCGGCAGAGTGGCAGAGCGACTGGAATTTCTCTTCAGAGAGCACGCAAATTCAGAAGGATTTCATCCTAGCCTTGGAGGGTTCGTTGACCTGACTCCGCGGTCGATTGCGAATGCGCGGCTCTTTACTGCTGCCCAAGACTTCACTATCAGATTCAGAGAATCTCCTTACAGCATAGCTCATGAACAGCCGGAGTTGTTCGATGCCGAACGAATCTTGAAGGATCCGCAGTCAATTGACGCCCTTCTCAGGCGACTAGGGGCTGAAAGTCAGTACGACAAGAGGAGGAAGTACGCCAGACTCTGCGCCACGTTGCTGGCGAATAATTATGGTGGAGACGCGTCAACACTTGCTCGAGCGCACAATGAGGATGCTCTTGAGATCAGGCGGACACTAGTCGAAAACGGCAACCCAGAGTATACTGGGATGCTAGGGTACTCAAACAAGAAGGCGAATATGCTAATCAGAGACATGTATGAACTGGGAGTCTGGAAGGGTCTTACTAATCTCGATAAGCTTGATGTAAGTAGTGATGCCAACACTATGCGGATAGCTTTGCGATTGGGTATCCTGCGTACCCGTATCCCGCTACTCACCAGCTTTCTGGACATTTATGGCCTGCAATATGGTGCAGTCGATACGACTTCTGCAAAGGCTTGGAGAAGGGTTTGGGAGAAATGGGGAGAGATCCCCCAAAACCACCGCGTGGCCGCTCCAGCATTCTTTGATTTCATCATCTACAGAATAGGTCAGATCTGTTGCAGGCCGAATACTAGAGCTTGTGAGGACGCTTGCAGAGGAAAACGCTTGGAGGAACTGCGCCAGCTAATTCCTGACACGGATGGGTACTGTCCGTTTAGAGGTCTGGAGGGGCATGAAACAAGGCTCTTGAACCCGCCTAGGGCTATTTCGATCGAACAATCGACAGGGTGGAAACGGGGAAAGACGAACAAGGGGGGCGGCGGAGGCATTTCGGCGTGAATATGAGGAATCTAACTCAGCCGTGGGTTCTGCAATCTTCATTGAACAGACTTGGTTCTCAGTAGTTCATTACGACTAGCTCTTCGATGGGGCCTCGCTTCAAGCCGACGCTGCTGATAGCTCGTGCTGCCTTAACTGTCACAATTTCATATCCATGTCCTTCGTACAAATCTCGCACTTTGGGCGAGTTGCTAAGCATCAAGCGGCAACCCTTCGCAGCAAGTTCGTTGTAAAGGTCGGCAAGTTTCTTCTGGTCGTCAAGTGTGAAGGAGTCAGGAGTATAGGAAGTGAAGCTTGCGGTTTGACTGATAGGCAGGTATGGGGGGTCAAAGTAGACGAAATCCTTCGCTTTCGCCTCATCCAATACCACTGTGTAATCACGCCGGAGTATCTTGACTGAGCTCTGATTTAGGACCCAACTTACATCACCCAAGTTTCTTTCGTTAAGAATTCTCGGATTCGTGTAATCGCCCCAGGGAACATTGAATGCGCCATTGCTGTTCACTCTGTACAGACCGTTGAAGCAAGTCCTGTTGAGATACAAGAGAAGGGCGGCTTTCTCTACGTTTCCTTCTTGACCTGTTTCTAATCTAATCTCGTTAAAGCGCTTGCGAGCGACTTCGTAGTAGTATTTCTTGTCCGTGGCGTGCTTCTGTAATCGTTTGGCTTGAACTAGAAGTTGGTCCAGGTTGTCACGAATGGTAACGTAGCAGTTGATTAGATCCTTGTTAGCGTCAGAGATTCGGGCTTGTCCTATTCTACCCCGCTTAAACAGGTAGAAGAATACGGCACCTCCGCCGAGAAACGGCTCCAAATAAGTCCCAAAGTCTCGAGGGAAGAACGCCTCGAAGGTGTGCAGAAGTTGGCCCTTCCCTCCTGCCCATTTGACGAATGGCGCGGCGTCTGAGGCAAACTCTTTCAGTGTTTCCAATTCGCATGATAGTCATGCAGGTCAGTTGTTAAAAGTTCGCTGGGACTGCGTGGACCTTGACCCTTTGGAGAGCTCGTTTCCCTAGGTTCAGAAAGACGCGGTCGGCCGGAAGTGATTTCAAGGCCCTTTGTACCGACCGTTATGTGATTCCTACAGCCGCAGAAAACGCAGAAAATCGAAGGATACACTAGCTTTGAAGAGCAGGAGGACCAGACGGTCGAGGAGGCCTGGAAGCAATACGGGGAGAGCAACAGAGTCAAAAGCCCTCAGGAGTTCCTTGCCTGGGCGTCAGCGTCTTTTCACGTCAGGTCGCCGCAGGGAAGCACAAGAATCAAATCGATCATCTTGACCGAAGTTGTTTTCCTTTCATCTCTTGTCACCCTGAAAGCCGTAGGGATACGGCCCTTCCAGACCATGAAGTACCTGGAACAGGGGATAATCAGCCAAATAATCGACGCCAACTTGAGCGTGAATCCCTCTACGTCAACGATTGAACCTACGGCGGCAGGGGCGGTCACTTCTAATGCCACTGCGAACTCAAGGCCCTACCAGGAGGCTCTCCATGACGACCTTGTCATGACTTATGGTGGAAGCTGCGCCCTGTGTGGTCTTGACGAGGACGAACTCCTGTTCGCGAGTCACATTATTCCACACAGCAAGGACCCAACAAGGGCAAAAAACCTGAACAACGCGGTTCTGTTGTGTTCGTTGCACGATGACCTTTTCGATAATGGCCTTATCACCATAGTCAAGAAAGGCGCAAACAGGTTTGGGATCTTGGTCTCGCCAGGACTCGCGAACTCCTCCAACCCGGAAGCAAGCAGAATTGTCGCCGACCTCAAATCATAGACCTTCAGGCCGCCAACGCAATATCCTCCCGATGACTACTGCCTAGACTACCATCGGAAGCACGTCTTCCTTCAGTAAGTTCGCAAATGAGTTTATACTTTCATCCGGTCCTCGCATAGGCGCTTAACCGACGAAGATTGGAAGTCATGGAGTCTGGCAACGAAGATCCTTGATAAGAAAGCCCTTGAAGGAAACAGCTTGCTCGTAGCTGCTCCAACAGGAACAGGGAAGTCCTACACCGCTACTAAATTGATGCTGGAGTTTCTCAATCCCCCGAAGCCAGGTCGCGTCTCTTTCTATTTGGTTCCGCTGAAGTCGCTAGCCGAAGAGGTGTTCGAAAGGTTCAGGAATGAAATGAAAGCGGCTGGGTTGGAATCCAGCGGCCTTGCCATTGCTACTGGAGATTATGATGATCCGGTCGACCTCACGTCAGCGTCCTTGGTCGTCGCAACCTACGAGAAGCTACTCTCGATGATAAGGTCCGGAACGGAATTCAGACCCTATATCGTGGTCGCCGATGAATTCCAGATTGTAGCTGATGGTCACAGGGGTCCCCGAATTGAAGCGCTGATGTCCCTGAAGTTCCGTGGTTCGGACGTGGTCCTCTTCGTCCTCTCGGCAGTGGTGGGTAACCCTGAGGAGATATCGAAGTGGCTTGGTATAGGACACGTAACAGGTGATCGCTCCGACCGAAAAGTGCCTCTTGAAATCAAAGGGATGCAGAGGAAGGATCCTTCGGAATTCGTGCGGGGTCAAGTCGAGACCGAGTTGAAGTCGAAGACCAACACCCAGCTCTTGGTCTTCTGCAACAGGAAAGATGGGGCGGAGGACTTGGCTGCAAGCCTCGCTGAGATCACAAGTCCTACCCTAAGCGACATGGAAAGAAAGACGCTGAAGTCCTACTCGGACGAACTACTAACGATTGGGAAATTCAATTCGGATATCGCAGGCCTCTGTGAACAAGGAGTGGCCTATCATCACTCTCTGCTGACGAAGGAGACACGTAAGGTCATAGAATCGGCTTTCAAGAGCCCCCCAAGGGCCCTCAAGGTGATCTGCAGCACTCCAACACTCGCCCAGGGAATAAACACCCCGGCAAGAGTGGTGATCGTCAAAGACATCACTCGGTACGATGGCGGCACGCATCAGCAAGAGATACTGCCTTTGAGCGAGCTCTTGAACATGGTCGGGCGTGCGGGCAGGCCTGACTTCAACCAGGAGGAAGGGCTGGCCTACGTGGTGAGCAAGAACGATGTAAGAAACCTAGTCGATAAACTGAAGTCGGGAAAAGGCGAGCCATTGAAGAGTGCCCTTGGCGACACCTTCTCCAACGTCGCGAAATTCGTTCTTCAGTGCATTAGGAGCATCGAGGATTGCGATCTCCCCACCATACAGGATGCGGCTTCGAAGATGCTTTGGGCGCATCAAAACGGGATGAGCGGGTCCACGTCAAACACCGCAGTATCCATTCTTGATTATGTCCAATTGAATTTCAAATCTGAACTCAAGTCAAGGCAGATACGAAGTATCGAGATGAATAGCGACATGTCAGGACCTTTCATTCAAGCAGAAGTGAGGTCGTCACGAGACCCAACCAAGGCCTATCAAGTTCGCGTTTACGAGGGAGTCTACTCTTGCGAATGCAGAGGTTATCGAACTCACAGGACCATTTGCAAGCACATCCGCGGGGTCGTGGCAGAGTGCCTGAGCGGGATCGCCGCCAGCGACCCGGCTGTAAGAGACTTTGCAACCTTGGCCGCGTTCGAATGTCTCAAGAAGCCAGACATCCAGATGCAGATCCGGTACAGCCTGGACCTGCTGACCCGGTGGCAGCTGGTGGAAAACAGAAACGGGACCTACAAGATCACCGACCTAGGTGAGTCCGCCGCCCGCTCCTATCTCCCCCTGAACCGGCTCCACGCTCTATGGGAGCATATGCGAACCCTGAAGCAGGTCAAGTCGGACAGGGAATACCTCGCCTTGGTCTATGCCGACAGCGAAGGGATCACGCCCGATCTGATAGACGTCAGAGTCCTCGATTCTTTGGAAGAGTGGATGAAAGGGGAACCCCCCGAACAGATCGTGGTGACCGGACGCTACAAGAAGTACCAGGAATTCCTTGAAGTCAGGGACGCCATAGTCTACGCTCTTGAGAACTGTATCGACTTTGCTTCCATAATAGGCAGGGATGCCCTTGTAAAATACATTCGAAACTTGAGAAGGAGAGTCAGGTTTGGAGTGAGTCTCGAGCTGATGCCCCTTGTCAGTCTCCACATCGAAGGTCTCTCAAGAGAGGAGGCGGGCCTACTGTTCAAGGTCGGAATCAGGGACTTGAAGACGCTCGCCAGCGCACCCGCTGAATCTGTCCTCAAAGCGATCGGAGAGAAGGCCAAGAAGGTCCAACCGACTGCCAGGGAGTTGCTTGAACGCATGCAAGGGTCGGCGGGTGACCCACGGGAGACGAGGAGATTCCTGAGCACTTACAGAATAAACTGGTCAGACGCGGAGGAGTACCTGGGAGTAAGGCTGGAAGTGTAGATGGCAGAACTTCAGGTTCTATACGGGGATGAACTAGCACCACTAGTACAGCTTGTTCAAAATGCACGCAAATCCAGCAAAAAGCTCCTTGTTATACTGCCTTCTTTCATTTCGATTGAGAACTGCCAAAACGCGCTACTAGATCAGTTGGATACAATCGACAACGTCGTCTTCGAGAGATTTGATGACCTGGCCCTCAGGGTCATAGAAGCGGGCTCTGCCACCTTCGTTGACCTGCTCGATGACCAGATCGAAAGGGAGGCTGTCTCTAGAGGCCTGCGAGACTCGAAGCTCTACAGCGAGGGCCTACGCAATATCCCTCAGTTTATCTCCTACATGACAAACTCGCTCGGCGAACTCAGGCGCAGCGCGGCTGTAGTCACTTCTGATATCTGCGAGTTGCCCAAGGGCCTCGACGACTCTAAACTCCTCGAAGCTCTCACAGACTTAGAGAAGAAGACATACCAGAAACGGCTCGCAGAATCTCGCCAACTCATCACTGCCCAATGGAACACCCTCCAACCTGTTTTCAAGAGTAGGTACTACCCAAGAGAGCTCGCCGTTGCCGAAGCCACTCGGATTCTCGGAGAGAACAAGGATGCTGGACTCGAGGATATTGCCCAGATCTACATTGCATACATCTTTCACGTGGACGATGTACTGGCAAGGTTCATTCTCTTACTGGCCAAGTCTCGCCCAACGAGCATCTGGATGGCCCAGGACGAAAAATATGACCATCTTTCCCATAGGTTCTCCGAGCTCGAAGTCAAGAAGATAAAGAACTCCAGAAAGATCGCATCATTCGAGACTCCCAGGGCGTGCCCTGACCCGAGAAGGGAGATCCTTACAATAGCAAGAGACGCCTACAAACAGATAGTCGAGGGCAATCTGAAGCCATCTGAAATGTTGGTTGTTGCTAGGGACTCTGGTGAATACGAAGACATCTTCTACGAGGTAATGGAGGAATTCGGCATCCCTGCTGAGGCGCAGACAAGGCAGTACTTCAGGGTCCTGGCAGCAGCCCATTTCTACAAGAGCCTGCTCGAATTCGCCGCGACTGATGGCCGATCCATGGGAGAGGCAGCGATAGAGATCCTAGAGACCGGCTACCCCGGAGTCTCAGGCTACTCGATGTTCTGGATGAGACGTCTAATTCATCGACTGGGTATGTCATACGATTCAGTCCTGAGCGACTTGAAGGGTCGAACTGGAACTGAACTTTTAGGGGGTTGGACCGTTGACTGGTGGATCAAGCTCCTTGAGGGGCTTTTCTCGATTAGAGAGGAGCTCCGGAAGGCGACCACTGCCGAGGAGATACTGGACATCCTGGTGGACTCTGAGGCGAAGCTGGGAGTCGTAGAGAACGCATCGAGGCGGCTCCAGGATCACGAGGCATTGAGCGTTCCTAGGGGAATCCGAGCCAAGGAGCTTGAAGGCACGTTGAAGTTGCTAAAGCGCCTCTGGAGGGTGAGGGAGTTGAGCAAACTGACCTCAGAGGTATTGGGCTCGGAGAAGATCACTCTCGACCAATTCAAGGATCTATTCGACGAGTTTTTGGAGACGGAGACATACGGAACGTCTCACCAGAGCCGAGAGGTCTTACAATTCATAGATGCGGGTAACATCGACTTTCGTCATCCCAAGAGGTTGTATCTTGTAGGAATGGGTGAAGGCACCTTCCCATCCAAGGTCAGGGAGACTGCGTTCCTGGGGGACGCCATTTCGAAGAAACTGACCGATGACAGAGTCTGCTATCTCCAGAACACCACGACATCATTGAATTATGAGAAGTGGATCTTTGTTAATTGTATGGCTTCTTCTCCAGGCTCTACCTCAATAAGTTACAGCTATCTCGATTCAGCAGGCCACCCAAGGCTCTACTCTCCCTTCCTCCTTTCAGAGGGCTACTACGACCCGGAAACTCTCGACAAAGTCATTGCAGATAGAATGATAGTGGATTCGTTTGCGCCCACCGGGCCCATGCCAACGGCGAAGAGGGACACCTTGCGTTACCTGGCTGGCACCATTGGCACCAGGGCCTCCGGTACGGAGAACGTCGAATTGACTTTTGACGAAAGTAGCATGAAGGTGGAGTTCGATGCTTTGACTAGTCAAACCAGCAGACTAGTGACCCCACCACCGGCCGCTGTCATCCCCAAGAGGCCTTCGGCTGGGAGCGCAGAAATGGAAATCGACTCTTTGAACGAGTACGCCGCCTGTCAGTTTCGTTATTACTCCAGATACGTTCTCCGCCTCCAACCAGGAGACTTCAGGCCGTGTTTGCGCCTCAGAAGATTCTACTGGGAGATCTTGGAGTCCCTCTTCCCGAGGCTGTCAAAACTGAATCTGGTTCAACTTCAGACCGCAGTGAAAGCTGAGCTCCAGAACAAGATCAAGAGCGAGGATGTACCGAACCCGCGGCTGATGAGAAGGTTGGAGCGAATAGTCTTTGCCTACCTCGCTTCGGAAAAGGACCGGTATCAATCAACTCGCTTCCCTTTGGACTCTCGGCAGATCGAGTTCGGGCGTTCTGTTAGGTTCTCAGTCAACGGACTGACGTTCGTGGGTACACTTGACAGGGTTGATACTTTGCGTGACGGTTCAGTAGTAGTTTATGAGATAAGGGAGAGTGCAGAGGACGTAGAAGACTCATTCCCCAGCCTCGAGACTTACGGGGGAGGGCAGTTGGCTGACTTCAAGCTACCACTGGTCCTGGAGGCCCTCCGCCAGGAGGGCAAGCGGGTGGTCGGCTTCGAGTTTCAATGTCTGAGAGCTCCAAGGGCGAGACGCTTGCCCAGACAGAGAGGGGTAGTGCTTTCACGATACGCCTCAGGGTTGGCTGCAGCCAATTCGAGTACTCAGGTTGAGGAAGAAGTGTTCGAGAGGTCGATTTCAACTTGGTTGAATTCTGCGGTGTCGTTCGCACGGACTGTCGCCGGGTCCACTCGCTTCAGAGTCGACCCCCATCCGGTCACGTTGTGTGACAATTGCTCTTTCAGCAGTCTCTGCCTCGGCCCAGGCGGCCTGCCCCCATGAGTGAAAGCGAGAATCAGACGGCCAGAATACGAGCAAGGGTCCTCACAGGGCCACTTGTAATTTCCGCAGGAGCAGGAACTGGGAAGACGTACAATTTGATCGAGGCATACCTAGCGGCAGTCGCCAAGTTGAAGACCAGCGGCGTCGACAGGGTCTTCGACAGGATCCTTGCGATAACATTCACCAATGCTGCGACCTACGAGTTCAAACGACGAGTTCAGCGTGAAGTGGTGAAAAACAAATCTGATATTGAACCCTTCCTTACATCTCAAGAGATCAGCACCATACACTCTGCCTGCCAAAGGATCCTTTCGACCCTTTCCCTTGACCTAGGACTGAACCCGGCCACCGAAGTCTTCGAGGAGGACCAGGACACAAACTACGCCCTGCAGCTCATTGACGAGATAGTCGGCGGAGCTGTAGCTTCGGGTCAGCCCGGCGTTCTTGATCTATTGGCTAGATACGACTACACTGGGTTCGAGTTCAGGGCCGGTATCCGTGACATCTTGATGGGATTCCACTCTAAGACAAGGAGCAGAGGATGGAGCGTTGCTGATACCATGAGCCGTTGTAAGGTTGCCATCGACGCCATGAACCAAACGCTGGCCCGTCCCAGGCCTGAGCTCGAGAGGTGGCTGATCGCAAACAGGATCATTCAAAACCCAATTCAGGGGGTTCTAGCCAGTCAAGTCCTAGGTGAAGCGGTAACAGTCTCCACCGAATTCCTGGAACTCTATCAACAATTCGCAAGTCGTTTCGAGCGTGAAAAAGAGGTCATGGGCTACATCTCACATGATGATTCCCTGTACTACGTCAACCGGGCACTCGAAGTGGACCCGGAAAGGGATTCCATCCGCAGCCATCTGAAGTCAAAGCACAAACTGATTCTTGTTGATGAATACCAAGACACCGACCCGATTCAGGATTCGATCATTGCAAATATAGCCCCGGAGAACGGGATCTTTCGCGTTGGGGATGTCAAGCAATCCATCTTCAGGTTCAGGCGTGCGGACCCAAGGATCTTCCAACAATGGGTTGTCGGGGCGAGGGGGAGACCAGGCGAACAAGAATCGTTAGTCCACAACTGGAGGAGCCGCCGCGCCTTGGTCTCGTTTACGAATTATGTGTTCCATAGGGTCTTCGACGGCTCCTTCCTCCCAGGAAATGGTCTGGGCGGGGTTCCGTTCGAAGAGCTACGGTCTGCGAGAGAGAGACCGCAGGAGGAGGACGAACTAGACGGCTGGTCCCCAGTTGAGGTCTACAAAGTAGCGAGACAAAGAATGGATTCGATGTGCCATGATGAGGCGGTCTTCATTGCGAAGAGAATTCGTGAGCTCGTGGGGAATTTCCCAGTCTATAGGAAACAGGGTAGGAAGGTAAGTTTTGAGAAATGCAAGTATGGCGACATTGCAATACTCCTTAGGGCAAAGAGAAGGCTTCAGATATACATTGACGAGCTTCGGAATAACAACATCCCCTTTGTCGTTCGGGACAACCCCGGCTTCTTCGACGAATACGCCGTCAAACTCGTGACCACATTCCTCCGCTATCTCAACAGTCCCTCGGATGGCTTCCTGCAGGCAGTCATTCTAAGGTCAGCGGCTTTTGGTGTGACAGACCAGACCCTCTCGATGCTCGCGGGGAACAGGCACATCTTGGACGATGCTTTCATTGCCTCAGTGCGCGAACCAAATGATCTAGAGCTTCTCAGGAAGTTCAGGAATGTGAACAATGAATTGCAGGGCAAGAAGTCGCTGTCCAAACGCAGGCTGATTCTGGAGATAATCAAGGTAGCAAACCTTGACCTGCTATTCTACTCCACTGTGAGCGGGCCTCAGGAGTACGCCAATCTCCTACAACTGGTTGAGATGGGTGGGGGGTTCGACAAGGAAGTCAACGGGTCTCTGGATGCATTCATGTCGTGGCTGGATGATTTGAAGGAAACAACAGAACAGAATCAGGCCGAAGTCTATGACGAAGACAGCAATGCGGTCAAGATACTCACCATCCACGCATCCAAGGGCCTCGAATTCCCCGTCGTATTCGTGCCTCTGATTTTCCGTGAGTTCTGGAACCCAACAGAAGACTACTTCGTATCAGATGGCGCCAGCCTGCAGCTCGCAGATGGGAGCCCTGTCTCCTTTCCGTTCCTGTTGAAGCCTGGTGATGCCGGCAGGGTGGGTCAGAATGCGGCCCAGGCTACAGCCATCATCAACAATGTGTTTGACCGGCTGACACAACGAGACAGTTCTGAATACGTCTATGAAGAATGGCGCCTACTGTATGTCGCATTTACTCGGGCTAGGGATCTCTTACTGTTTAGCGTCTGCCCAGAACTAGCTCGGGAGAAACATCAACAATTCGCGAATCTCAGGGGACAGGACCTCATCCAGGCGATAGCTTCGGAGGACTGGAACACTAGACTCTTGGACATAATGCCTGGTCTTGCAAATCCGGGTGAATTCCAATTAGCGACGAAGTAAGGATCCGGGTTCACGCAACTGCTCCAGCTGGAGCCCCAGCTGAGCCATCTTCAAAGGAAGTTGCGGTTCCAAAGGTCGAGGCCCCAAAGTACAAGTTCTCGCTTCCCAGAATCTCAGCGACCGATTTTGCCGACTACAGCTATTGCCTGAGGAGATACTACTACGCCAAGGTTCTTGGCCTAAGGACTTACGAGAGGCACACCGGCGAGGAGGAAAGGGACCAGTCATCTCAGGAGAAGGGTACGAAGCTCCATGCGATGCTTGAGGCCTACGACTTTGTCTCGAAAAAGCTGCCTGTTTCAATCCGCCTGACTGATGAACAGAAGAATGAACTTCTCCCGCTCGTCAAAGGCATAGCTGGTTCGGAGCTCGGCAGCATGATTGCTTCAACGCCGATCGACGGTCAGAAACGTGAATATGAGTTCTCCACGCGCATCGATGGTGTTCAGTGCATAGCAAGGATCGACCTCGCCCTAAGGCTGTCCGAAAAAGAGTGGTCGGTAGTAGACTACAAGAGTGGAAAGAAGAGCGAGTGGTCGCTAGAACTCTACAAGAACCAAGTCGGATACTATGCTGTTCTCCTGTCGTACGCCAACAAGGTCAACGTGCCCAAATGCGCTATTGTCTATGCTGGAACCTCGGTGTCCCAGCCAGAATGGTTTGAGCCTAAGATTACCCTCTCAAATGTTCGAGAGGCAATAACTCAGATCGAAGCGGGGAACTTCAAACCAGAAGCTGACCGACGATGCATAGCATGTCCATACAGTGGATCAGGAGGAGGGCGCTGGGTATGCAAGTTTGGCTGGAACTTCGTAAATGGGAACGTCAGAAGGAAGAAGAAACGGTCGAAGGTGGCCCGAGAACCGTGAGCTCCTGGGGAAGTCTCGACCTATTCCCATTTCTTTCGTGAGCGCTTGATGTATTCTTCACTCCGTTCTGGTAGGCTATAGAACCGGGTGACCAGCCTCTGAAGTGTGGGTCCTATTCCAGACATCCGATCCTTACCTAGGATTCTCTCCCAAGGCTGGAAGTCTGAAGACATTTCCTTCAACACTTTGTTAGGGTCAGGCATCCTTCCTCGGCCGAATGCCATCCTCTCAACCAGATCCTCAGGTATATTCGTCTTGGATGCGAGCCTTCTGATCACTTCTGCCTTCAGCTTCGGGTCCCGGTCCGCCTTGAAGGTCCAGAGCCACATTTCAGTACCTATCCCACTGGAGTAGAAATAGTGGTGAAGATAGTGGTCATCTAGGTTGGCGCCGGCCTCGGTAAGGCCTTGAGCGAAGATTAAGGAGGGCGGCCAGGCCGGCTCAAAGTTCCCTTCCGGCAACTCTATCCCAAGTCGGTGGTGTGGGCATTTCGAATCACAGTCCGTGTGGGGAGTCTTACCCAGAAGTCCTAGTTGTTTCGCTCTCCAGATCTCTTTGATCGTGTCGCTTTTCAAACTCACTTGGTCGACTACTCGGTCGTACGAGCCATTTCGTGGATAGATCAGCATGGTCTCTGCGATGGATTGGTGGTAGGCAACAGGTATGAGGTTCAACTTGCCGGACTCAAACCACTGTTCGTGTACGACGACTCCCGTTTCTCTGGCTACGGTGTTGTAGAAGCTAGCTTGGAAGTGGTCTGTCTTCACAGGTTTCGGTGTATTCTTGACTTCAATGAGGATTGGCTGATTGTACTTCGGGGTCCTCGCAACGAAGTCGGGCAGAGCTTCCCCAGGAAACGGTCCGTTCTTGCACTTACCTCGTCCGATAACTTCCACTTCTCCGAATTCATTCGCAATGACTTCGCGAACTGAAGTGAGACCAGCAACAGTTTCCTCCAAGATTCTCCTTGTGTTTTCATCGATTACGACACCATAATCTGCGATCGCCGACTCCGTTCTCTGTGTCACTAGCTCCTTGATCTTCGACGCCGTACCCGCAGCCATTGCTTCCGGTGAAAAGACCGCAGCTACTGCCGCTTCTCCAATCTTGCCGACGACCGATGCCGACACTTCGGGCTTGGTCCTCTGGGCGGTTTCTCCCCTGTCTTCGGGTTGACGAAGTCCACGATGAATCTTGATTGCTACTATCTTGGGACATCGAGAGTAGTCGTAGACGTCTTCACGTGAGACTGTGAAGGTGGTCAGGAATCTCAACCGACCCCGAAGACTTTAGGTCAGAGTCCAACCATTATTTTCCTCAGACCAACGCTCACTCGGTCGTTCTTTAATAGACATAGGTGGTAAGACAAGGCTGCTTGCCGAGGACTCTCACCCTCGAAACAATGGAACAGGTGGGGAGGTCGGCGCTGTCACTTACTCGAACTCTGACGTACAAACAGACTCGCGAGCGTTGGATGCATGGATTAGTCCTGGGTTTGCTCGAGGCCGAGGTAGGAGACATGCAAAGCGAATTCCGTGTGGGTGGAGGACGGATCGATTTCAGACATGGAGGTAATAACCCAGACGTCATTGAGCTGGTAGTGGTGAATCATGGAAATGAGCACAGTCCGAGTCAAAACCTGAGTGAACTCAGAAAGCTCTGTAGAGTGCCTTATAGTCAGGCTCGTCGGCGGATCCTCTTAATCTTAGATACACTCGAGAATCCCGTTCCGAAGGAGTGGTTAAGAGAAAACTATGGTGGGTACAATGCAGGAAGAGGTCGGTTCTCACGGAATACTGTGACGGTGGTCTACGTGCATCCGGAAGACTCATACAGTTTTAGGTGGACGCCTTACAGGTGAAAGCACTTCCAAAAGACTTGTCACAGTTGCTGCAAGTGATTGGAGAGAGATTCAAAGTCAATCCTGAAGGATTCAACCCGATCTCGACTTGGTTCTCCTATGGAAGCAACCTCTTCAAGCAGGACTTTGAGCGGAAGATGATAGACCGCGGCTCTTATCTTTCCTTGCTTCGCGCCAGACCAGCCCGCCTAGAGGGTTGGAAGAGAAGACTTGATAACGAATCTACCAGTAGGGGGTTAGCCTATTCCATCAAGAAAGGAGAGCGCGGTTCTGTTGTCGACGGCGTGCTGCATGACGTACCGATCGGCGATCTCACTGCTTTCCTCCAGTTTGAGGGAATACTGGACCATAGTTACCACATGAAGAATGACGAAGGGAAGAGAAGATATGATATCGAGAAGGTCAAAGTTCGACCGTTCAACGGCGATGACATTCAGAGTTGTTTTACTCTGGTCGGTCGATGCCTCATAACTGAAGATGACGAGAGAGAAAAACGAATCAGGAAATACAGAGAGGACCTGATGAAGTACGTGCGTACTTCGATCAAAGGGGCGATCGACTTTGGACTCGACATTGTCCCATTTCAGGAAGACCTTAGGTGGATAGAGACCATCCGATAAGCTACAGCATTCATACGGGCCCATGGGGCTTATGTTAATCTAGTGTTTCGGGGAGCTCTAACGACATGGGCGATGAAGACGAGAGTCTAACCAAGCTCCAGAAATTCCTTGAGAAGAAGAAGAAAAAGAAAGCAACTAACAGAGAAATTATCGAATCCCTGAAGCTTTGGAAAGACAAGGCTGAATTCCGAGTGTGGAGGCAGCCCTTCGTCGAGAACGGAGTACTTCTCCTGCACCGTGGGAGAGGTGGCTCTGTCTCCCTACCAATCAACGTTGGCCAAGAAGACTACATGGCGAACCTGTCCCAGCAAGCCAGAAACCTGTTGGAATTGATACCAAAAGATGGTTCCTCTGTGGGCAACACCTTCCTCCAATCTAAGATCGGGATATCCGGAGAGCCATATTGGAAGACTAGGCAAGAATTGCGGGATTTGAACCTCATCCAACTAGGACGTGGTAGAGGTGGCAGTGTCAGCTTGAGCGCCTTGGCCTTGCAGACAGCCGGTGAAGTTGGCCACGTGGAATTCGCCAAGCAGGAGAATGACTTGTACGAACCGTTGAAAGAATGGTTGATGCAGAATTGGGTAAAGGAAGCCCTCGAAGCGAGTGATTACTCCTATGCCGAGATAACAGCCTCCCCAGCGGGTAAGAAGCGTGATTCAGGGCAGTGGACACGTCCGGACGTTACATTCGTGAGAGTCAACAGGTTCGAGAACCTACCTGGATCATTTGTGGAGGTGACTTCATTCGAAGTCAAGAGGAATGCTGATTCTCAAGACCTAGCAGGCGTATACGAAGCGGCTGCGCATGTAAGAGGAGCACACAACACATACTTGGTCGTAGAAGTTGCAGATCCTGAGGATGTTGCAGACACTAGCATCGAAAAGGAATGCAGCAGGCTAGGAGTAGGCCTAATGACACTAAGCAAGGCATCGAAAGGCTATGTTATTGATGAGCGCCTTGAATCTGCGCATCAAGAACCTGCTCCGGAGAATCTTGATTTGTCATTGAAAGGGCTTTTCACTGGAAGTCCTAAGGAACTGAAGAAATTCAAGAGTGCGATTGGAAAGTAAAATCAGCCGCTCGACACGAAGTCGTTCTCAATTTACCGCAAATTACGGCTCAAATCCGACCCGAGAAGGTCGGGGAGTCTCCGACCCGCGGCACACCTCTCTCAAAGGGTTCGTTGCGCCTCCGCAGGGAATACCTCGGCCAGCGTTGGGGCATAGCGAACGGGTTGAACTGGTCGCGGTCGGGTGTCGCGCGTCGCCCGAGACCCAAACTGCCCGCACTGTCTGATGTGGAGCCACTGAGAGACCCTAGCAGTAGTGTTCAAGCATCAAGGGTTTCTTCGCTCCCTCAGAACAATTCCTGCCAGGTAGATCCTGAGTCTTATCCGTCGTGCAATTACAGATGTTGAATCATTTCTAGTATGTCCTGGAATCTTATCTCAACTTTCCTAAAGCCCTGTGTACTCAACTGTGTCGAGTGCGCAATCGAGTTTCTATACGGCAAAGCCTTGTCAACAATTGCAGCGAATCTGTTCTTGTCCTTTTCATTCAGGCACGGGAGGAACTTGGACCAGTTTGATTTCGAAATTATAATCTCTTTCAATTGTCCAAGGTGGGTGAACTCGAGTTCGTCCTCCCTCGCCTCTGCATCATAGCGATAGTTTTCCTTCAAATCTCTTACATCATTCCTAATGTTTTCATTGACGTCTCTCTCCCACCAGCCTTCTTCGATTCCCAAGACGTTTCGAACTAGCTGTCTCAGCACATTCTCGGTGATATACAGCCACTGGTAAGCCTCTGACATTTTCTGAGCCCTCTCTTGGAAGGGCTTTCCTAGAGGAGTGGAAATTTCTCGAGGTCCTCTCCTTCGTCTGCCAATTTGATTGACCGTCTCGGATACGAGACTGTTAGCGATTTTCGGACCGACGCTTCTTTCTATGTAACCCAGAATCCCTGGTATCTTCTTGTAGAAGGGCCCCTGCCTTTTGGCCAAGCCTAGTTTTTCGGCTTGTCTCAGCAGAGAACTCGTTGTGGTCGGAGGAATTTCAAGCGAAGCGGCGATCTCCTTGTAGCTCGTCTTTCCGTTGGCCCTTCTCAGAACGTCAACAGCCTTTGAATGAAGCCTGCGAAAGGTTCTACAATTGTTGATGAGTACCTCCGAATCCACGACCACATTCGCACCGCTCATGGACTTCCGTCTTCATCCTTGAACATCTTGTAGTAGAATTTCCCGCGCTTTGTCAAAATCCCCATCGAATACCATCTCTGCCACAGACCTGAGATTGTACCCGCAGACATTTTGGTGAGCTGAACCAATTCTTTCCGGTCTGCACTTCCGGTCAACTCGTAGAGTTTCTTCTTCGAGGCATCAGTCAACTCTTTGCTGAGCAATTCACTTAACTTCATTCTTGCAATAGATTCAACCAACTCCCGAATTCTGCGTTGAACTGTGAGTGTGACATCCCTAAAGCATCTGCGATCTTGCTCGGTGACATCCCCTGTTCAATCAGTTGAAGAGCAAGTAGCTTCTTGATGGCCTGCAGTTCCTTCAGTTCTTCGTTGGTCATGATTTCGCTTCCCCACTCTTGAGTTTCTTCAACGCGCTCGCAACGTCCTTTGACGGTTGATGGAGAATTGTGCCTATTTCTCCAGATGAGAGACCGACAGAGTCAAGAATGAGGAGATGGTCCTTTCTCTTTAGAGCTCCCCGTTCAAGCTGTTCTTCCATCAGCAATCGAATAACTGCGTCGAGTCGCTTTGCAACAGGGTCGCGGGTTTCCTTCTCCGCTTCACTCTTGCTCATTTGATGTCCCTCCCGTAGCTTTCTTCGAACGTTTTCTCCATTGAATCTGCTGAGCGCTCACGCTCGATGACTTGATTCCAAGTATTGATGCGATCTCGTCTGTCTGCATTCCAAAGTCTGTCAGGATCGCAACTTGTTCGATTTGCTTCTTCTCATACAGTTTGTCAATCGCTAGCATCTTCAGAACAAGGTCCAGCTTCCTGTCGAGTTTCTCGAATTGGGGTGCATCCATCTTATTCCAACGCCTCCTCTTGGCGTCCTCCTTTCTTCTTTCTTATGTAGTGTAACTGGACCCTGATGTTGTTCGGCGTCTTCCCAAGAACCATTGCAATCTCAGCCGGTGTCAAGCCGGCGTTGCTAAGTAGCTCTATCTGCTCCATGAAAGGTCGTCCCTTGACAATGTCAAGGGACTCCAACCTTATCAGAGTGGACAGTTTATCGTCGATACGCTTCAGTACGGCTTCGCTCACTGCACCTCGCCACTCTTTTTCAACAGCGATCTTTCCTTTGCCACTAGAGCAGGGGTTGTTCTCAGAATCCTAGCAATCTCTTGATTCTGAAAGCCGAATGATACGAGCAACGCGATCTTCTCCTTCGTGCTTGCTTCCTGAATCTTCAGTGGGTTAAGTGTAATAGCGATGAGTGCGTCCAGCCTCCTGGCTATCTCACTCAAATCATTATCTTTTGGTAACTTGGGCATACTATTTTCTTCCAGTATCATCTATTTAAACGTTCTAGTCACCTTACTCTTTTTAATTCTCCCTTCCTCGTAGGCACTACCAAAGGTAATCGTCTGCGACCCTTTGGCTCGCCCATTCTTCTTGTCCCTCCATTCAAACAACGAGCACATTGGTAAGGTCTTGGTTTCGACGTATGCACCTGCTTCCACGCATTCCACGAAGTCCGTTCCATTCTTGTAAGCGCGGGATATCACGTATTTACAATTCCAGCAAGCAGGAAACGTGGCAAGAACTTTCTCAATCTTGGGACCGATTTCACGTTCGAATGACTTCGCTTCGCGATACTCTTTGCGCAGGCGGTAGAAGACTTGCTTTGCTGCGGGGTAAGAGATTCCGATATTCTCCGCGGCTAGCTTGAGGTTGTTGTACTTGATTACGCTCTCAATCAACCTAAGTTGCTTCATTGTGAAGAGGCCATCTTCGTCGTATCTTCTCGCCATCACCGGTGGATAGTCCCTGGCGTTAAAGTGGGTTTTCGCGTTACCCTTTGAATTGAGCCAAACCTATTAGGAATAGCCGGAGTCCACATTGCCACATCATGGTACGCGCCAGCACTCTTCCATTTCGGAATTTTGTTGAGAACCTTCGCAGAGCTCGGGCCTTAGCACGTCTTGACGGATACTTGGAAGATATTGTCTTCTACGGTGGGAGAAGTCCGGTCGGCGCCTTCACGAACTTTCCAATTCAATTCGTTGGGATTCTAGGAATTGATGAAAAGATGAGGGGAATCGAACGAAAGCTACGACGGCAGCTGAGAGCTAAATTGGGAGACAGATATATGACGAAAATTCAAGGAGAAATCGATGCGGTCGTTCAACCCTACAGTTCGAAAATTCTGACGATCTTCGGAGACTTGGGCTTGGTGATGAATCAGACTCTTCCTGAACAGGCCCTGGTCCTCGGCGTTAGCGCATTTGAAGTCTATCTTCGAGAGATGACCGCATCCATAATTGCTCTCAATCCGAGTGTTCGAAGAAAATTCCATAAGGAAATTGAAAGAGGACTTTCTCGTGAAAAGCTAGAAGAGTATATGGAAGATGCTAAACGAGCTCAAGGAGAGATTGTCGCCGAATCGATTGGACTCGGGCTGAATAGACTCGAATCGTTGTTAGAGAGAATAATCGGAGACGTAAGCATATTCTACGACAGCCTCGAGAAGCAGCGATACGTGAAGATTATAGAGCTTCGAAACATCATAGTTCACCGGGCGGGCCTGGTTGACCCCAAGTTCAGGAGGATTACTAAACACAGAGGAGCCGAAGGCCGTCCGATTGTGATAAGGCGTAGATCTGTGCTGCGATCACTCGCGCTTCTCATGGCTCTTGCATATAGGATTGAAACAAGATTTCATAGTGATGCGGAAGCGCCAGGATGGATGGAATGATCGACATCTCCGGTTCCGCTTTGCATTGTACTGTCAGCGAATGCGGGCATGTGATTAGGAACTAGCTTAGCTGCTCTAAACGTTGCCACTGCTTTAACGGGCAACATCGCCTTCACCCCGTATGCGGTGAGCAACCTACCGAGTGAAATCGGGGACGGAATCTCAGGCTTCCTGGGACTCCGCAACATCCACGTGCTTCTGGGCTTTCCACGTCTTGTCTTTCATGAACGCGCCGTACCACCGCTTGCGCCGCTGGCCCTCTTTCCAGACTTCCATTGACTTGAGGAGTTGTGCGTTGGACAGCACAGTTAGGATGGCCTCTGAGGCAATGTCCTGCATCGGCATCTCAATCTCGCGGGACACCTCCTGCAGTCGTTTGTGTGTGGGTCCTGATACATAGACTGGCTTCTCGGGCTTGATGGATGTGTAGGCCACTTTTTATCGCGTCTATACTCCATTTTTATTCCATATAAGCCATTCGGCAGCCGCTGAACCCGCCTCGGTTGAGAAGTGAGTAAGCAATAATCAGAGGGAGGTCGCCGAGAAGGAAGTCCAGGACTACCCGCCCAAGTTTAAGACTCGAATAATGGTCATAGCGGCATAGTAGCCGTGGAAAGCGCCCTGATACAGAAGACCGAGCCTGACGGCTACTTACAGTTCGTCTTTTGGGGAGGGTTCATGGTCATCACAATGGTCATCGCCGGTTTGATTCTGGTTCTTACGAACGATGTCTTGCCGCCCTCGATATCGCTCGTTAGGGATCCAGCTTGGTTCTCACCTGTCGTAACGGGTACGACCAGGGTAGACTACGTCGGGTTCGGAGTCCCATTCATCATGTCCATTGCCATGGTTTTCTTACTCCACCGGAGAAAGGTCGGCGGAAAGAGGCTGTCCAAAGGAATCGCTCTCATGCTGATCGTCGGGACAATCTCTTGCTTGCTATCACAGCTGACGCCAATCGGGTATCTCGTTGCCCTTGGCAAGACCGATTTCATCCTCTTGCTAGCACTGAGCGTCTTCCTCTACTACAACATTCTCGGCCTCTCAAGAACCGATTCCGTCCTACTTGCCTACCCGGTTGGCTTCATCGTGGGGTTCATGAGCGATATCGAATCAGCCGGCTGGACCAGTGGCGTCTTCGGGGGATACGGCTTCGAGGACGGCGACTTCCTTTACCCTATCTCATTCATGGTGGCTGCGGTGGTCTTCTCCACCTATTGGCGACCGACACTGAATCTTGTCCACAAGTGGCAGGACAAGGCCAGAGGGAGCCGAAAGAAACACCACCAAACAAAGTCCATCTCGTCTCCATAATTACGCCGCATAATATATGGACAACCCAGGGTCAGATTAAGCTCAAATCCGACTCCGCCCCTCGACCTTACAACTGTCGTTTGCCGCAACTTGGACAATAGAGCCCGGGGGTTGGCATCCTAGATCCGCACAACTGACAGAACTTGGATTCTTGGCTTGAGCCAGAAGCCGGTTCCCTTGGAGACGTTGCGGGTTGATTCGATGTGGTGTCGGATGGATGCAAAATCTTGTCCATATCTTCGAGTTTGGCGATGATTCGTAGAATCAGGTCTAGCTCCATCTTCTCCCGTCTCATTACGTCGTCGATTATCTTGTGTTTGGTGCTTCCCGACTTGTAGTCTCTTTGTATGAGTTTGAGCATCTTGGTGTTGTCTGCATGATCGGCCACCCAGGATTCCCTGATTTCCTTCCATTCCTTTTCAGTATACGTTTGTTCTAATTCTCGCCCGCTCATCACCCACAGTTTCACTTGGCAGTTCTAAAGACGCTTTGGATGGCAGGCTTGTCCTCGGCAAGAACACTGACACCTCTTCAACGACCCAGCCTTTTAGCTTTGTCTTGCCGTCTCTCTCGACATAGCTGACTCTCCTCGGGAGCTCTCTAATCGCCATCTCCTTCGTGAATTCTCTGCTCCGTCATTTACAGTTCACGAGAGCGGTGCCACAACTACTACACTCCCGTTTCCTGGCCTGACCACGGGAAGTCCCCTGCGAACAGCAATCCAATAGCCGCAGTCGCTCCGATGGTGACGCCCCACATCAGGTAAGCCCACAGGGAGGAGACCATCGGGGAGAGCGCAGCGACCAACGCGTAGACCACAACAAGTCCCATGATTCCCACGGCAACTGCCACTCCATCCGAATCCATGGCGGATTAACTACCGTTGTTGTATTTATGCTGTCCAAGAATCCGACCCATATGACAGCGAGCCCCGTCGGAATCGAACCTGCTTCGAGCTGACGAACTACCTCAGCCGACCGTGGTCCTTTTATTGCCCGCATTGTAATAGGACATCGAGCAATGGGACTTTGGGCTTCGAAGGCCGAAGACTCAGCTGATTAATCGGACGAGTACCATTAGATTCGAACCCATTCGGACTGATTCGTCAACTGGCAGATTCATTTTCGTTTATGAACGAAGTTTTCTCTGTCCGAACGTGATTTGAACCCACCTACATGGGCTAAAATCCCGTCTTGAAACCTGTTTTCTGAATGGTTTTTTCGGATTGGATCTTACGAAGCATGCTTTTGATGGGTCGGATGGGTAGGCGTAGTTCTACTCCAGATGATAGAGTTCCACTTAACAAGTCAAACGGACTCCCCCTCGTTCCATAGCGCGCGCGTCCAAATTGGGCACAAGTACGGCGATGGGATTTCAGCACTAATCTACCGGCAAATTACGATTACAGGTTCGAGTCCAGTGGGTTCAGCCACCCGCATGTGTCCTGTTCCGTTAAATGGTGCTAGCCCCACTGGTTGCATGGAGCAGACCTCGCTGCGAGGTCCAGTTGAGACCGTAAGAAAGAAGAATATCATAGTAAACGAGTATGTCTTGAGTCTCAATAAGGCTGGGTGTTTCCACCATTGGGAAGATCCACTTCATGGGAGCCATTCTCCACCTAGATGTATCAGGTATCGATAACTCTCAAAGATTACATGCTTGCCAAGCGAAAGATACATCCTCTTCACTATAAGTCTCTGCAAACCACTTTTCCCAGATCATGTTATGGTGGTCAATGATTTGAGGCGCTTTAAGAACGGCCGAGTCAAAAGTGCTGTGAGCATCCTTGACTGCAACAACTTTGTATCCTAGGAATGATGCATGACGAATAGTAGAATCAACGCACCCCTCGGTTTCTATGCCTACGACAACAACGGTGTCGATTTGCCTTTTCTCTAGCTCTTGGTGAAGTGTTGTGTTTGCGAAAGCACTAGAACGGGTTTTCCTTACAATAACCTCTCGGTTATTTGGTTGAATGCTAGAATGAATCATCCAACCAGGCGACTCTGGCTCTAGCGCGCTTCCCTTCGGGCCGTCGTGCTGAACATATACCACGGGAGCCCATACAGCGCGGAACTTGTCAATCAAACTCTTTGTCTTCCTGATCAGTGCTTCCTTATTGTATAGAACTCTGGTTCTGTCGCTGAAGAACTCTTGTTGCATTTTCACCACTAGGAGCGCGCTAGTTGTGCTGTTCATGTCCGAAGCTCTTGTTGTCGTGTGTGAAATATAAACGAAACTTGAGGAACCCTTTCGCTTCTCTGCATTGGCTTCTTTGAAGCTAAGCTAAACCATGATCGAACAACTGTTGATACGGTTATATCCGACGAAACTATGCAAGTTAACCAGGTTCTTTCCATGCAAGCGTCAGAAAAACCTCAGAAGTACAAGATGTTGATAGGTGGTGAATGGGTCAACGCCGGAAACGGGGACACGTCACCAGTGGTAAACCCAGCTAATGGGCGGGAGTTGGCTAGAGTTCCAAGAGCTGGATTAGAGGACGTGAAGAAAGCAATCGATGCAGCAAGAGAATCCTTTGACAAAGGCGTGTGGAGCAGCAAAACTCCAGGGGAGAGGATGAGTGTCCTACTCAAAATTGCTGACCTTGTGGAAAGAGACATTGACAGACTCGCAATGCTTGAGACACTCAACCAAGGCAAGCCAATAAAATCCGCGAGATACTTCGATTTTTCATTTGGAGTCGACAATATTCGGTTCTTCGCTGGAGCTGCAAGAATGCTCGAAGGAAAGCCCTCCATGGAATTTGGTGGGGGCACAAGTATAGTTCGCAGAGAACCAGTGGGAGTCGTAGCTGGCATCGCGCCATGGAATTTTCCTTGGCTGATGATGGTCTGGAAAGTCATAGCTCCACTTGCAACAGGAAATTCAGTCGTTTTCAAGCCCGCCAGCGTTACACCCCTGACCTCACTAGAATTCACAAAGATAATCCAGGATGCAGGCGTCCCTCCAGGAGTACTCAACGTTGTCACGGGAGTAGGGGGGTCGGAAATCGGAAATGAGCTGACCTCTAATCCAAAAGTAGACATGGTGACTCTTACAGGCGACACGGAAACAGGAAAGGCGGTCATGCGAAGTGCCTCGCCAACGGTCAAGAAAGTGCATCTTGAACTTGGGGGTAAAGCTCCTTTCGTCGTATTCGATGACGCGGACGTTGACGCCGCAGTCCAAGGTGCAATGGCCGGAGGATACATTAACTGTGGGCAAATCTGCATCCAAGCAACGAGGATGATCGTGCAAGAGAAAGTCTATGATAGCTTCGTCAACAAGCTTGTCGAAAAGTCACGACGAATCATAGTTGGACCTGGCGAGCGCTGGGAAACTGACATGGGGCCGATGGTTTCAGAATCACAAAGAGACAAGGTAGAGAGCCTAGTGCAGACCGGCCTCAATGAGGGGGCCAAACTTGTCCTAGGTGGTGCAAGACCGAAAGGCGCACTTTACGACCAAGGATTCTACTACCAACCTACAATATTCAAAGACGTGGACCAGTCAATGATAATCGCTCAGAAGGAAATATTCGGCCCTGTGCTCGGCATTCTAAAGTTCTCTACAACTGAAGACGCAATACAAATGGCGAACGACGTGGTCTTTGGTCTCTGGAGCTCCGTTTGGTCAAAGAACATCTACACAGCCATGAAGGTCGCTAACGCCCTAAGATTTGGATCAGTAATGGTCAACGAACACATCGGAATGTTTTCTGAGACGCCTCACGGAGGATACAAGCAAAGCGGGTCTGGCAAAGCTCTTTCCGCATATACTGTCGAATCCTACACGAACCTCAAGCACGTGTATGTTGACTTGACAGGCACCGTCCATAGAGGATGGCACGATACGGTATTCGGGACTTCACTCAAGCCCAAGACAGACTGAGAATCGTAATACAAACCTCCTCTCGGCTCGATCGTCGGGGGAGGATCTCCCCTCTTTTTTTCGTTCCATACCTCATGCTCAGACAAATGAGATTCGTGAAATATCAGAGCACAGGCTATGCAGAGAATCCTATTCCTTTGAACAACCTCGCGTCATTTCGTTCGCGGAGTAAGCTGCAGATCCTGAAAATAGGGAATTACCTTCTGACCTAATTCTTTCATTGTTTCTTCTCCTTTGTCAACGGAGCCAAAGATGTATTGACCTATGACGTCTCGCAACACTATATGGGTCGACCCTAACTTGGCGAATTTGTCTATCTCTTCGATGCAATTGTCAGGACTGCCAGTAAGCATGAACTGCTCTGCAATTTCGTCTGGCATTTCCTCAGATATAGATGCTGCCATCTCTGCGGCTTGAGTGGTGCCGAGCACATGTTGGTATGAATAGTCAGCCGTTCCTGGGGCCTTTGTTTGATAGCCCATTCTTCTCAAGAGATTTCGATGATTGAGTATCGATATCTCCGGCTTAATTGCGTTGATCGCCTTTTTTCTAAGCGACTCATCTTTGGTGATGGCGACAAAAAGAAGAACGACCAAGTCAATATCTTTGATGCTACGCCCAACTGATTCCGCGGCTGATTCGATAACGGAAACTCGTTTCTTGAAGGTGTCCAATGTATTAAACCAAGGAAAGTAACCATCTGCGATTTCTCCCACCAATCGAAGAGTTCTTGGCGAGCCGAGAGCTCCAATGTATACCCTAGGAATCCTTCCTCGATAGGGGTGTTGGTCTAACCACGCTCCTTCAAGTGTGTAGAAGGTGCCCTTGTAATTCACCGTCTTCTCTCGGGTCGAGTTCCAAAGTAGCCTCATGACCTGGATGCTTTCTCTCAATCTGTCTATGCGAACATCAGGTTCTTCCCATGGCAGTCCGTATGGTTTTATGTTCATGGCTTCACCGGCTCCAATTGCAAGCATTGTCCTGCCTTCGGTCAACTCATGAAGAGTAGCCACGATGTGGGCCATCTTTGCAGGGTGAAGTCTTTGAACATCTGTAACGCCAGGACTCAGTTTGATCCTCTTGGTTTGAACTCCAATCGCCGACATTATTGTCCAAGGATCGACTTTGTCGCCTGATGGAGGGAGGTCCGTGAAGTGGTCCTGTACCCATAGACTATCAAAACCATACTTCTCAGCGAGTACGCCAGCCCTCACCAGCTCGGGCGTGGGATAATACATCGACAGAGCTATTCCAAATCTCAGCCTATTTGCCAAAGTGAAGCTTGTTTATCACTCGAAATAGCCTTCGTATTAGGTTGACTTTGCATATCTACAGCACGTTCAATCAGCACAATTTCGAATCATCCTTCTTACAGATGTCTTTCACATCAAGATTTCGTGCGGTCGCATTGAGAACAATTCGTCGGAGGCAGACAATCCCAGTATGCGCTAAGAACGAACTACTTCTACAACGCCCAACTTTTCTCTTGAAACGCTTTTATAATCAAAACCGATTTTGACGAACTCGATTCAACTTGGAAGCAGTTAAAGTCCAGAAAGAGCCGAAGGCGATTGTCGACAAGGACAGGAAATTTACGCTACATGGATGGGGTTACAGTCCGATAGTCCTCGTTGAAGGCCACGGATCTGTCGTAAAAGACATCAATGGCAAGGAGTATATCGATTGTCTTTCCCAAACAGCTGGAGTTCTAGGCATTGGTCATAGTCATCCGAAGTACGTAAAGGCAGTGCAAGATCAGCTTTCGAGGATTTCTCACACCCTTACGATGTTTGTGAATCCTCCTAGAGCCGAATTAGCCGAGAAGCTAGCGACCATTGCTCCTGGCAAAATGAAGAACAACATCAAGACCTACTTCTCAACTGGAGGGTCGGAGGCGAACGAGACGGCTTTGAAGTTCGCCATGTTGGTGACGAAGAAAAAGGAAGTAGTCTCTGTTTGGCATGCATATCACGGCGGTACCCTCGCTTTGATGAGCTTGGTGGGGCAGTCATGGCACAGGGAAGGATTCGTAAGATTTCCCGGATTTAGCCAAATTCCTAATGCTTACAGTTACAGATGCCCATTTGGAAAGAACCATGACCCAGATATCTGCGACGTGGAAGTAGCCCAGTATTTGGAAAATCACATCAGATACGGAACTGCAAATGATGTGGCGGCTTTCATGATTGAACCAATTCAGGGAAACGGTGGACACACTTATCCCTTCAATCGCGAGTACTTCAAAATAATCAGAGAGATTTGTGACAGATACGACATCTTGCTGATTGTAGATGAAGTCCAGACAGGCATGGGTAGGACTGGAAAAATCTGGGGATCAGACTATTTCGGCATCGAACCAGACATCGTCACTTCCGCGAAAGCGCTTGGAGGTGGAATGCCAGTAGCTGCGACAATGATAAGGTCTGACCTAGTACCGGAGAGCATGCTTGACGCCCAATGGCACATCTTTACAATGGGAGGGGGCCCAGTAGAATGCGCAGGTGCGAACGCTTCAATCGACATCATGCGGGAAGAGAAACTACCGGAAAAGGCGGCCCGGCAAGGACACAGAGTCACCAAACGACTGAACGAAATGTATACGAGGCATCCAATGATTGGCGAGGTTAGAGGTCCAGGACTGTTTGTCGGAGTTGAGCTTGTCAAGGATAGGAGAACGAAGACACCAGCTTACGAAGAATCAGTCAAGGTCTTCAGCAAATCGCTAGACAAAGGCGTTCTGTTCGGAATCTCTGCGAAGGCCGGCCTTGGAAACGTGATCAAAATCAAGCCACCACTATCAATTCCTGACGAACTCATGGACAGATCGCTAGAAACTCTGGACAAGGTCCTCTCTGAAGTTGAGCACGAATCAAAGATTCCTAGAGAGCAATAATAGCCGCTCCAAAATGGTGCGCATTATCTGCTCTCTCTACAATTCAAGTCGTTAGCCTGAGACGCAGAATGCATAGGAAAGACTCGCTGGGACGCGTTCGACTAACTGCTTTACAAGCTCTGAAAAGTGAACTTTTTTCAAACGCGAATGAGATTTCTGGAAGAATATGGATTATCTCACTCTTCACCGGGTGAAGCGCTCGTAGGCTCGCTCTGCTCTGGGCCCAATCAGGAACCGCTATATTCTCAAGAGTGAGAATTGTGACTTCACCTTTTATGATATCTTGATTCCTGACATAGGGCCAATTTGGCAAATACGCTCAGTCACGGAGGAATCGAAAGGATTGATGTGTCAAAGATAGACCCTAATCCCCTTGCTTCAAGATTAGAACAGCCCAACTTGGCCGAGCTGAGCGTATCATTCAGAAGTCAAGGGCAGCTTGCTCCTATCAAAGTACGAATCAATCCAAAGAATCCAGGGCGCTACCAGCTGATCTACGGCCAAAGGAGATTGATCGCTGCGCAGAGCCTTGGCTGGGACCGAATTTCAGCAGAAATCGTCAAAGCATCGGATGAAGAGATGCTGACATCAGCTCTAACCGAAAACCTAGAGAGAGAGAATTATACTGATTACGAAGTTGCAGTCATTCTCAGAAGATTGCACGAGGACTTCCACAAATCAATCAATCAAATAGCTGTCATCCTAGGAAAATCTGATGCTTATGTGAGCCAGCATCTCACAATGACTTCGATGTTTGACTTTCCCAGTATCGACACCACCGATGCAACCAATGTACTAAAGCAGCTTAGCGAGAGACAGGCGCGAATACTGCTTAGAGTGGCAGATCCTGCTGAACGACTACATCTTGCGAAGATCTGCGTGACTGAAAAGCTTGGTGTCGCTCAATGTGAAAGATTCATCGGTCATCCACGCGAAGTGGTCGCACATGAAGAAGGACGTAGAATGCAGAACTGGCGAACGACCAGAGTCAAAGCCGAACAACGAATGACGCAAATTGTGTACGAGACATTGGACGGTCTGGAAAGGAAAGACATACGTCCCTTGGTTGCACATCGTCTGCAGGATTCTTTCACACTTTTTGACGATTTTCCGCCTCGGGACCTTCTAGACTACCAAGGAGCTATGGACCATAATCTGTCCGTCCTAAGACAAAGTGACGAGATTAGGCTGAGCCATAACAAACTCAAGATACATATCTTCGGGCGCTTTGCATATGTGACTTTCTTTGTAAGCTATCAGATACACTACGCCAGCAAGTGGCATGCACTTAGATCGAGGGTGACTTTCGTCTTTGCACGTAAGAATGACGACTGGTATATTGTTCATGAACACTGGTCGCCTCTTAGGTCCGAAAATGACGTTGAACCGGATGAACTCGAGCCTCGGGCGAGAGAACCTCATCAGGTGATTGAGGGAGCAACCTCTTCCTCTTCTCATTGGAGTATGTTTGCTCTGCCTAGTTCGGGTCACGAGTAGAGAGCCGTAGAGGTCGGCTAATGCCGGAATCTTCTTTGATGTGAAGATACGGTTAAATTTGTCGCGCGCGCTCGCTAGGGGGATACTATAATTGGCTGTTTCTGGGCAAAAGCTCGGATTATGGCACAATGTGATAATCTCGCTGGCATTCATGGCGCCGGCTTTGTCTTTGCTTGCAACCTTCAGCTTTGTCATGGTGGCTGGATATTCTTGGGTGGCGACGCCTTTAGCCTACCTAATGGCCGGAATTGTCAGCATCATAACATCAGTGGCCTTTGCCGAACTAATCAAAGCCTATCCCTTCGGCGGAAGCCTGTGGACCTTCGGCTCTAAGGTCATAGGCCCAAGATTCGGGCAGTTCGCAGTTTGGATATACCTCCTGGAGATCCTCGTCGTTCCTGCAGCTGCATTAATTCCAGTAGGACTTTTCGCATTTGACTGGCTAGGCATCCCGGCGTGGATAACCGTCTTGATAGGATTCGCAGTAATAGCCCCGCTTACGATCCGCGGTATCCAGTTGTCTTTCCGGACTATTGCAATGTTGTTCCTTGCTGAAATGGCGATTCTCGTGGCTTTCGCGGTCAGCTCGATCTATTGGTCAATCGGCGCTGGAACCTACAGCTTCATGGCGTCTGAGGCCGTGGTCCCTTCAGGCTCGCTGTTCGGGTGGGCGGGGATAATGCTAGGTGCGACCGTGGCCATCTTCTCGTACATTGGATTCGAATCTTCCGTTAACCTAGCCGAAGAAACAACTTCAAGCATCAAGAATACGTCGCGGGCGGTCATTTTATCAGCTGTTACGGGCACTATCATAGTGACCTTCCTCGCCTGGGCTTTCGTACTCGCCATCCCAACAAAGGGGCTTTTCTCACTACTCACCTACGTCAATCCTGTCCCCGCTATGGCTGGCGTAATATGGGGCAGTAGTTGGCAGGGAGTAATTGATTTGGCTGGCATAATGGGAGGCTTCACCGCGGCTCTAGCCTCGGTCACAGCGGGAAGTCGCCTATTTCAGAAGCTTGGTGAAGAAGGAGTAGTTCCCGGGGTCTTCAAGAAGACTTCACCGAAATATGCCACACCAATCATTGCCATCCTGTTCATGTCTGCGGTAGGATTACTCCTGTCTGAATTCACGCCGTGGGAAACCATTTTGTACGTAATTGCAACAGGCGCTATCCCTGCGTTCATAATCACTAACTTCCTGGCCTTCTGGCATTACAAGGGTCAGGGACACGGGCCCAAGAACATCCTGCTTCACGACCTATTGCCGTGGGCAGGCATCGGACTCTCTTCCTGGTTCGTCTTGGTCGGCCTCCCTCCTCAAATGAAAGGAGTCCTTGCGCTCTGGATAGCGGTAGGTATCCTACTGGTCTACTTGAATTCGACTCTCAGACCAAGGGCGTTCCAAAGACTTGGTGCATTCGTTCCAAAATCTTCGTTCATAGGGCTCGGGTTATCTGTTCTGTTGGTTGCAATCGTCGCCGTAGCCTTCGGAGTTTGGTACACCTTCTTCAGCGGAGGGATCCACTGGTGGTATGAGGTCGCACCATACGCATCTGGCAACGCCTTGGCTACCGTTGTGACAGCGTTAGCCATAATTTCGCTTCTGGCATTTTCGACTTTTACTTTGAGGAGGAAAGAGGTTGAGGTGACAGAATAGATGAACGGTACAAGAGGAATCAAGATGGCCGTGTTGGCCTCGATGATAATTGTACTGTTGACCTTCTCCATGTTTCCATTGCACGACCCTAGCAGCGGAACTCAGTCAACCACCTACATTATCCCTATGGAAGATTGGATTCAGAATAGCGACGTCAACGCAATTCGCCTAGTCAACACCCTTCTCGAGGCAAATGTGTCTGTTTATTGGGCTCTGAACTCGTTTTCCGCAGGAGGAAACACCTATCCAGCTGGCACATTCTACATACCGACACCTTTCACGGCTATGAACGGACTTTCGAGCAACGACCTGATGAACTGGTTCCTTTACCAAGCGAAGCTCAATGGAGTATGGCGAGTCGACACAACAACCGACAACTTTTCTGTCAATTCAAAGAAGCTTGTTCTTCCCCGAATTGCGCTGTTCTACGATACGACAACCTATGATAACGCCTTGGTCAACTACGAGACCCTCGAAAAGATGGGCTTCAAAGTCACATTGGCAAACGCTTTGGATCTCTATAGCAAAGCTTGGAATGAGACGGGAAGTGTGCTGAGCCAGTCAAACGTATTCATTATGCCGGGCGGAGCCCTTCACCTGTATGCCTTTCCATATGCTAACATGACCCAAGGAATCAACAACATAGATGAGTTCGTAGCGAATGGGGGAGGCTTCCTCTCCATTTGTGCAGGCTCGACTGAGGCTTTGGCCGGAAGCCCATACACAAACCTCGGCCTAGTAAACGCGTCTTATTATAGCAACTGGTTCGTATATAGTAGCCCGGATCAGGGAGACTGGGACTGGAGAACACTCATTGGTCCCATTTACCTTAATGTTACTCAGCCCAACAACCCTGTCATGTTCGGATACGGTCAATCAGCGGTTAGGCCTGGATACGGCCCTATGCCAACCATGTATTATTACGGCGGACCAGCCTTTACCAATGTAAGTAGCGGCGTGACAGTGCTAGCAACGTATGGGGCGCCGGTCACGCAGAAGGCGACCGCCAAAGTTAGTGATATATGGGGGGCTCCAGCGATTCTAGAGACAAATTACGGCAGAGGGAAGGTCGTTACCTTCGGTCCTCACCCAGAGTGGCCCGCAGGAGGAGATCCCGGGGCAAGAATGTACGCGCAAGCTTTGTACTATATCGCGAGCATTCCCAAACCCGACCCACTGTTACCTTCGCCTTCCACCACGCTTTCAGCGGGAGCAATATCTGACCATGTGAACGCGATAACTTCGACTGTGGCCCAGATCAAGCCTGTGCTTGACGATATCACGAGGACAGCGAACGAGATCGTCAACATGAGAGTCGGCGATCACTACAACCCAATCGGTCTCTGGTACGACCAGGTCCTACAGGAGTACTCCCAAGCAATGTACGGCCAACTCAACACAATTCAAACTGACGCGGTGAAACTGCAATACGAGTACGCTCAGCTGGAGGCTTTGAAGGGTATGGTCCAGAACAATCCCCAAATGGAAAGTCTAATCACATACAGTCAGGAAATGATAAGCAAATTCTTCAACTACACCGCGAACCTACCTCTTGATCCGATGATAATACCTTCAACAGATTGGACAGGGATGGGTCCGTTCGCTAACTTCACGGTAGCCGACGAAGCAACCACATTTGGGCAACTTACGCAATTGTTCGTTCGGGTGGATAATGAAACGAATAGTGTACTACTGCCATTCGCGAAGAGCTACGAACCGCTTTACAATGAATTCAACACGTTATACGAGGAGAACCTAACCAGTTTCACTCCATCTATCAACGCTACTTTGGCGTCTCTCTACATGAACATAACCGAATCGTACCCAGCAGCGGGTCCCCTCTACAAAGGCATGGATACCTTCGAGCACACGCTGGACATAGTGCAATACAAGATAGATGAGGACTTGCTGAACATACAAACTCTGGGTGACAGAACGATGGAGATAGTCTCTCAAAACAACTATGCACTAGCAATGGCCGTCGGACCGTTTGGTTACGCCTCTGCTCAAATACAGGCCGCCTTGGCGTATCCTGAAGGGGCGATACTGTCAGGGAGTTGATGAACAATGACCTCAGCAGTAACCTCCCAGAGAACAAAAGATAGCGGAATAACCAACAGACTAGCAGTACTCGTCGTCGGAGTTATCCTATCCGTCTTTCTGTGGTGGTTCTTCGGAGGACTCGGATTCTGGGTGCTGCCCGGATTCGCGGTAATCTTCATATCAATAGGCGAGATCCTCTACAAGGCACTCCTGAGAAATGTGAGCGAAAGGTCCGCAACCCTCCGTGCAGGAATAATGACGTTCTTCGTAGGCGTTGCGTTGTATGTAAGCGTAGCGACCCAAGTAATGCTCGCTTACATACAGATGATTTCGCTCATAGTGATCGCTCTAGGAGTAATCGGAGCGGCCGCAGGAATGTTCCTCCGAAGCAAGCAGTAGAATTGCCTATTGTTCTATGACATTCATAGAAGACTTAAGAGGAATCTCTCGGAATCACGTCCTGACAAAGAAAGAAGAACTAATTCCCTTCATATCAGACGCTTCCCATTTCAAAGGCCGGATTCCTGAAGCCGCTGTTCTGCCAGAGTCGTCTTCTGAGGTTTCTAGAGTGATGAAGTTATGCAATCAGTACAAGACGCCCGTGACAATAAGGGGAGGGGGATCCTCTCTTACGGGCTCGTCAGTTCCTGTGGATGGCGGGCTTGTCATTAGCATGGCTAGGATGAACAGGATACTCGAGACGAGGGTATCCGATGGCTATGTAACGGCGGAGCCAGGTGTTTCGATAGACGATCTCAATTCACACTTGGCCAGATTTGGCTTCTTCTACCCTCCTGACCCAGCAAGCTCTATGGCCGCAACCGTCGGTGGTACGATATCAACAAACGCAGGAGGGTTGAGGGCCGCGATGTATGGAAGTACGAAGGATTGGGTGTTGGGCCTTGAAGTTGTACTGCCGACCGGCGAGGTCATCGAGACAGGAGGGAGGACGCTCAAGAGAACCAAAGGGTACGATCTCACTGCCCTAATGATTGGAAGCGAAGGAACCCTTGGAGTCATCACAAGGGCGATTCTGAAGATTTGGCCCCTACCGGAAACCACTGGTCGAGTAACGGCGTATTACAAGAGTATCAGGGCCGCGGGTGATGCAATATCTGAACTCAAATCAAAAGGAGTACTCTTGTACATCGCAGAATTCATGGACAGGTTATCCTTAGATTCGATTCGGAAGACCAAGGGTTTGGAGTACCCACAGGATGCAGAATGCCTGCTCATCGTGGATGTGGCATCGACTAGGGAGTCGGTGGATAGACAATTGGAGTCCATTGGTCAAGTACTCAAATCGTTCGACCCTGTGAAACTGGTGATTACAAGAAACTCCGATGAAATGAAGCAAATCTACGAGGCCAGAAAGGGACTATATTCGGCGTCTTTGAGCTTAAGGGACAAGCCCGAAGACTACGTTATCATCGCGGATATCATTGTGCCGCCCTCCAGTCTTCCCGAAACTTTGACCGAGGCCCAAAGGGCCGTCGAAGAATCCGGTCTGAAAGTTTCGATTTTTGGCCACATAGGCGATGGAAACATCCATGCCAACATCCTTGTTGATACTCACAACGAAGAACAGCTCAAGAAGGCGAACGATTTCCAGATGAAATTGGGTAAGATTGCCCTTTCGCACGGTGGAAGCGTTTCTGCGGAGCACGGCATAGGCCTCGAGAAGAAGCAGCTGTTTCAGGAGGAACTCAGAGAGAGGAACTCAGAAATTAGTATCGATGTTATGAGAAAAATCAAAGCGGCGTTCGACCCCAACCGCATTCTCAATGGCGGCAAGATTTTTGATTGAGCAGGAAGATCTCCTAGCTGAACTCAGGGAGAGAGTTGGAGGATGTGTCAACTGCGGGTTCTGTGAAAGCGTCTGTCCCACCCTTCCCGCATCAGATTTCAGGCCCATCATAGGCGCGCGGGGGCGCGTAGATGTCGCCAAGTACCTTCTTGAACAGGTCGACCAGCAAGGAATGAGCGACATTGGGATTTCAGAGGCCTTCTACTCCTGTTTGGACTGCTACGCATGTGTTCAAGTCTGTCCTGCCGGGGTCAATGCAGGTAAAGTGAGCGAGATAGGCAGGAGAATCGTAGCAAGCAAGGGTACCACCGCAAGCAACCAGGAAAGACCAGTAGCTAGAATGATTGTCGAGGCGACCAAGAAGTTTGGGAACCCCCTCGGAGTGAGGAGGCAGTGCGCGAGCTGGGCTGAAGGCCTTAGGTTTGACGAGGATTCTGACACGCTGCTCTACACCGGTAACATGTATCAACTGATGGCCTACAACGTCTCGCTCACCCACCTGATGTCGTCACTAGGTGAAAGGACGTCCAATTTCATAGCAAAACTTGCGTCCAATCATACTTCAATTATGCACATGACAAGATTCTTCGTCGACAAGCAGCTTGAGAATCAAATGAGCACGTACCTCAGGAGCATTTACACGCTGCTGAAATCTAACGATGTACAATTCAATTATTTGAGGGAAAACGAGCCTTATCCGGGCACTCTGATTTATGACTTCGGTTACTTGGCCGACTTTGTTGAGTATGGTACTAGAGTCGTCGACCTCTTCAAGGAAACGGGAATCAAGAAAATCATAGTCATTGATCCGCATACATATGATTTATTGAAGAACAAGTATCCGAAGTATTTCCATGGTTTCGACTTTGAGGTAGCTTACTATCTTGATTGTTTGAAGGAGGAACAGTTTGAGTTAATGGAAGACGAAGTGACACTTCACGAGCCGTGCTATTTCGCCCTCAGAGAAGACACCTACGGCGAACTATCTCGATTGCTCGAAAAGGTGGTAAGAGTAGAGTACCCCGCGAGAAGCGGCAAGAGGGCGATGTGCTGTGGGGGTCCTGACGAAGCGCTATTCGGCGACCTCTCACAGAGGATTTCTGAACATAGGTTCTCGCAATTGGAAGCCACCGGGAGGAAAAGGATAATCACAGCATGCCCAATCTGTTATGCCAATCTGAGTAGATACGGACGTGTGGAGGATATCTCAGGCGTCTTGGCAAGTCATTCCAAGAAACAGTAGACCCTATATTGGAGATCCAATACGAGAAGTCACAGTCGAAGGGGAAAAGGCGTTTTCAGGCTGGATGGCGGGCTCTGGAATGAGTATCCGAAGTATGCGCCACGCTACAGTGGAAAGCCTGCGGTGGTTCCCCTTCGGGTTAGAGTCGCCTTCTGACGCGCGCGCAAATATTCGACTCAGTAAGCATTCCTTTCGCGACACCCCTAAGAGACTTCCCGCAGGAGCGGAACAGTAGTCATCGTGTTGCACATCTGAATGCCAGAGTAGAAACTAACGACCTTTGTCCAACACCATCAGAATCACTGGTTCAAGTCCGACCTCACGCCAAAGAATCTTGCCACGACTTGTAGTCGCCTATCTCTCCAGGCAACCCAGCCTTGCAACAACTGCAACCCTCGCTCTTCCAATACCAGAGGTTGTGTCTCGAACAGAACTCGGAATTTCCCATTTCAATCATCACAGTTCTTGCACATCTTTGGGGGAAGGAAGTGGGTGACTCCTATGCTGTCGTGGACAACTTCACAATCCACGAACATCCCTTCATCTTCAGATTCCTCTTGACTCATGGATTAAGGGACTGGCCTCTAGCATATTATCCCCAACCTCAAAACGCTAGGTTGTCTGACGGAGAGGGCTGGGCGAAAGCATTCCTTTTGGGAGCCTCACCAACCATAGGCTGATACTGGGGTGGCAATTCAGCGCGCGCTGTCCCAATCCGCGTGGACTTCGGTTGGCGCAAGGTCAGTGCCATAGTACTGATACAGAGGATTGTAAGGAAAGTCCAGAAAAACTGAGACCGATACAATAGGGTGTCAGGCAGGTTGCAGTGTGGCTCCGGGAGAAGTTGTTGGTTGGGGCAGAGATGCAGAGCACCAGAGTAGAGCATGGCCAGTCCAAGAACCAACCCGCACAAAGCGAGAAGCCTGACTCCCTTGGTATTCAATTCGCTCGCGTCTCCCTTCTGAATGCGAGAACGCTATCTACCTATCTTCCCTTCGCTATTCTCGTCTAACACCATCAAAATCGCTGGTTCAAGGCGTTTCGACCAGAACTTGAACTCTAATAGTTAGGCTCAAGCCAAAGGATATTAGTTCTGGCTGGGGTCGATGGGACGTTGAATGTTCTCCAACGTGTAGGCATCATTCTGTTCGCGGTGGGTGCATTCCTCTTCTTCTTTGTTACCATAGTCTTTGGGCTAGTCCTTCTCTTGGTGGGATTGGTGATTGTTCTTGCTGGTGGCAGGAGACACTCGGTTGCGCCACCTGTCCAACCCACACCTCAAACCCAGAATCGTACAGTCACTATTCAAAAAGAGGTCGTAAGAGTCAAGTGCAGATACTGCGGGGCACTCAACGACCAAGGTCTCTTGAAGTGCCAGTCTTGTGGTGCTTCTCTGAGTTGACTTGAGCTCGCGCGCGCTGCGCACCAGCCGACAAAGCCCTCTGAAATCGCTGAAGTTCTACTCGTCCCATTCTCCTGACGCACCAGGGTCAGTGCCAAGTGGTCAGTGGCACTGTGCCCGGCCATGGTCAC
>Ga0181527_1000577_pt1 | contig 41824 bp, 19 predicted proteins | sample PEATcosm2014_Bin_30_FD_119762 | JGI IMG/M metagenome (GOLD analysis project Ga0181527, IMG submission 119762) | Peatland microbial communities from MTU Mesocosm Facility, Houghton, MI, USA - PEATcosm2014_Bin06_60_metaG | ecosystem: Environmental > Terrestrial > Soil > Wetlands > Peat | place...
ACCGCTAGCCAACATCGGAAACGACTCGCGCACGATGCGCAAGGAGGGCGAGGTGCTGGTGCGAGTCGTTTTCGATTTGGAGGCAAGAAGGAAGCCGCAGGTGTTTGCCGCGGATGCGGTGAGCCTATGGAGATTCAATCAAAACTAGCCTGTAATCAACAAGTTAGCCAAGGAACAACGATTGCCGAAGAGACGCACTCTTCAAACCCATACACTTCGAGTATGGCACAACCGAGCGTCCGCGGCGCCTGCGGCTTCGTTCTAACCGGCTATACGGACATAACGCTTGCAGCGCGGGAGAGTAGGCTACTATGCACAATCCGGCTTTGTTCATGTCGATGTTGGCCCGATCCGGCACTGGTAAACGACCCTTCCGGGCAATTATGCATCTGGTTTTGAGCGATTTCGTCTCTGCGCGGGCGACTCACGCGATCTGCAAATAGACAATCCCCAAGCGTTCGGTTTTCGAGTTGACAAACGGGTCGTGACCCGTGTCACAGTATTTCTTTGGTGTGGGTGTATTCGATAGGTCGGATCGAATTTCCAAGATGTCTGGTCAGGCGTGGGGATGTCCGTGGAATTTTAGGGGTAGAGCGACCTTTGGGATTCAGGCGAGCTTCTAAGGTCGATCTGGAAGGAGAACATCCAGAAATGGTCAACCATCCGGCAGTGACACCGCTTCAGCGGTTTTTGTTCAACCAACTCCGCCGTTTCATTGGACAGGCGCCTATCCGATTGAGATTAGGTACAGGAACTTCCGCCTTGTCCGATGGCACAGGCTCAGAATGCGTTGTCATTTATGAAAGCAGCGCACTCGCGGGCATGATGCTCGACCCAGAGATAGGCTTTGGGGACGCGTACATGAGCGGTCGCGTTGAGATCGAAGGGGACCTGGTTCATGCTTTAGAGGTGCTCTTCCGCGCGATGCAGAGTTCGTCGAATCGGCGCTGGTTCGATCGGCTCGTTTCGAACTCGTTACAGCACATCCAGGCCAACACTTTGGACGGGTCTGCCTCGAACATTCATCACCACTACGACCTGGATACAGACTTCTACAAACTGTGGCTTGACCCGCAGCTTGTCTACACCTGCGCCTATTTCGCTACTCCCTCAGCAACGCTCGAAGAGGCGCAAATTGCCAAGTTGGATTACGTTTGCCGGAAACTTCAACTGCAACCGGGAGAGAGAGTCGTCGATGCCGGCTGCGGCTGGGGCGCGCTAGCAATCCATATGGCGAAGCATTACGGCGCGACTGTGCAAGCCTATAACATCTCACACGAACAGATCGAGTATGCGCGAGCCCGGGCCCAAAAGGACGGATTGGCAGGTCGGGTTGAATTCATCGAAGAAGACTATCGCAACATCTCCGGTGACTTCGACGTATTCGTCTCAATCGGTATGCTTGAGCACGTCGGCCGTGAGCACTATCACGAACTGGAAGAAGCGATTTTTCGGGCCATCGGGAATTCCGGGCGCGGACTGATTCACTTCATTGGACGAAATCGGCCGGCACATTTCAGTACCTGGATTCGCAAGCGTATATTCCCGGGCGCATATGTACCCGTCCTTCGAGAGGCCGTCGAGATCCTTGAGAAGCACGGATATGCGGTGTTGGACGTGGAGAATTTGAGGCAGCATTATGCACTGACGCTGGAGCACTGGTTGACCCGCTATGAGCGCTCGGCTGATCGCGTCATCGAGTTGTTCGGACCCGAGTTTTTCCGGGCGTGGAAACTCTATCTGGCTGGCTCGGTCGCAAGCTTTCGTATAGGTCAGCTTCAGCTCTTTCAAGTCGCCTTCGTGGGTTCTGCCTGCCAGCGTATTCCCTGGACGCGAGCCCATCTGTACGCCGAAGATTCCCGGGTTGAAGAGGAGTCTCGATGGAGTCAAGTAGCGTTTTGATCATCGGAGGCGGACCCGCCGGCTCTTCCTGTGCGAAAGCACTGCATGACGCTGGCCTCTGCGCCATCATCCTGGATAAGAGCACATTTCCCCGCAATAAGGTGTGTGGCGGCTGGATCACTCCCGCGGTACTAGACGACCTCAACATCGATCTGACAGCATACGCCACCGGACGCGTAATTCAACCCATCACCGGATTTCGAACCAGCCTCATGGGCGGGACTGAGATCGAGACCGAATACGGTCGCACGGTCAGCTACGGAATCCGCCGGTTTGAGTTCGACGACTACCTCCTCAATCGGTGCGGCGCACAGTTGAGGCTTGGAACTCCGCTGGAAAGCATCGTGCGTTCCGCCGACGGGTGGATCGTAAACGGGCAGATTCACGCGCGGCTCATCGTAGGTGCAGGTGGGCATTTTTGCCCTGTTGCTCGATTCCTTGGCGCCAAAACCAGCGAGGAAGCACCGGTAACCGCGCAAGAGGTGGAGTTTAAGATGAGCGCTGAGCAACTGAGCTCGTGTTCCATAAGCCGGAACCTTCCGGAGCTATTCTTCTGTGAAGACATGCTTGGCTATGGATGGTGCTTTCGCAAAGGAGACTTTCTCAACATTGGCCTGGGCAGGCTTGACCAGCGCTCTCTCCCCGTCCACGTCGCTGCGTTTGTACGCTTCCTGAAGGATACAGGGAAGGTCGCTTTTGATTTGCCACTCTCGATGCGCGGCCACGCCTACCTCATCCAGCGTGAGACGAAACGCAAGCTTGTTGAAGACGGCATCCTGTTGATTGGAGATGCCGCGGGTCTGGCGTACTCCCAAAGCGGCGAAGGAATTCTTCCTGCGGTCGAATCCGGTTTGTTAGCAGCAAAAGTGATTCTGGACGCCGGCGGACAGTACACACGCGATCGGCTCAGCAGCTACCGCGATCTGCTCGCCACTCGATTTGATAAGTCGCAAAGCGATTGGGCTACCCGCATTGGGCGCAGCCTTCCGCCGCGAGGGATGAAGTCTTTGGCAAGAATGCTCCTCCGTACACGATGGTTTTCACGTCACGTCGTTCTTGATCGTTGGTTTTTGCGCATACAGTAATTTCCAGCCGCGTTGTTGATAGCCCGCTAGCACTCTTGACCTTGGGCCGCCCATGACATCCTTTGAATATGCGGTTAACTTACATCTAGATCCCCCTTCAACTCGAGCGGAAGCACAGACGCAACATTTCGCGCTCACTGATCCGCCTGAGGCGCAAGAGGGAGAATTGCACAACGCCGAATCATCCGCATAGGGGCAGGGGTTCATCCATAGGAGCGGTCGTAAGCCGACAAGGTCCCGCGTACATTCTCACTTGATGCTAAATCGCCAAAGCGTGTTTCGAGGTTCCGCCGGTGTTGGAAACGTGGATCGGCTGGCAGCATTGGATGGTTGTCGCGGTTGGCGAAATTGATTGCTATCAACATCCACCAACGTCATGAACGACAAAGGACGTTGTCGTTCATCCTACTGAATTCCCGTCAGTCCACAAAATAACTTCAATTGTTCTTCCTTTTTTAATCGCAATCCTTCTGCATCCAGAAATCCGAGAAAGGTTCTCCCATCCACCCGGCGCTTTCGCATTTCCTGCCAGTGATCCTCCCTCGTCGCCGGTGGCCCAAGAACCATTTCCATAGAGGGCGTGAATGGGTCGCTACCGACGTTGCTTGATAGGATTAAGCCTGTAGGAAGATCCATCAACACTCTTTTCGTTAGCCGTCCCGCGGAGAATGGCTCGAGCGCTGGTAGAAGATTCAACGGTTATACCAGAGGCAAATGCCGGTCTTAAACGTGCCATCGAAGCGCACTCGACCGATTTCCTCGCACATTGTGGCCTTGGAAGGTTTTGTTGAATACCTCCGCAAGGAACAAATCTTGGGGTACTCGCCTGACGGGATTTGGACTATACTTCTATGCGATTTTTGAGAGGTGTGCGGCCCGGGGGGATTGCTGCGGGATTGGCCCGTCCGGCGGGGTTGCGGTAGCAGGGAGCCGGCCGCACTTCACGGGATTTCCAAAGACAATCGCATACCTCCAGAAGGGGCGAGAAAAGTATGTTCGGAATCTTCCCTTTTGTGGTTGTTCTTGCGTCGTTGCGGGTGGGACTGGCGGCCGGTCAGGCGCAGTCCACGGTCATTCCTCCGCAAACCGCGGTGGAGATTGAGTTACTGGATCATGTTTCATCGGAGAGTCTGAAGGTAGGCCAGCCGGTGCGGTTCAAAGTGGTGACGCCGGTGGTGGTGGAGGGGACGACGGTGATAGCGGCCGGCACACCCGTTGAAGGCGAGGTAAGAGCTGGGCGGGCGTCGGGAGCCTGGCAGCGGGCGGGGTGGTTCGACCTGGGGCTGAAGCCCTTGCTGCTGGCGGACGGCACCACGGTGAAATTGGATTTTGTGCGCCCCAAACTGCGCGGGGTGAAGGGGCAGCAGACGGCCGCGGCGATTGCCGGGGGCCTCTACCTGGCCTATTACTTCCCGCTGATTCCGGTGGCGCTGGTGGAGGGCGCAAAGCATGGAAAGCCCTACGACATCCGCGCAGGCGAGCGGTACCTGGTGCAGGTGATTTCGAGCGAGCCGCCAGCGCCGGCAGGAGCCCCGGCCAAGGAGCCCTAAAACCTCTACTGAGCCGGCGAAGCCGCAGCTTTCTCAGCGACGATGAATACGTGTACGGTCCAGCCGACGCGAGCGGCAAAGCCGATGGGGGCAAAGCCGTCGCGGTCGCAGGCGTCGACGAACTGCTGGGCGGTGGTTTCGTCGTGGGCATCGGCGACACGGTAGGAAAAGCTGGCTGCGTGATTTACCGGCCGTTCGACCAGGTTGGGCGGCCAGTCGAGGGATTTGGGCAGGACGCGGAAGCCTTGGTGGCCGAGTGCGTTGAGGTCGCGCTCGAGCTGCGCGGCATGGTTGACACCGAAGGTGCGGTACTCAAAGGGCCCGCCGCAGGAGGAGTCGCACTCTTCCATGGAGACCGCCGTGCCGCCGCCTTTGTTTGAAGGCTCATGGGCGCGGTAACGGTAGCCCTGGGCGGCCAGGGCGGAGATGTCTTTCATGAGATTGTCCTTGCGCAGTGCGTCTACCACGCGCGAGGGCCGGGGAGGGGCAGCGGGCTGGGCGGCGCCGATCTCGTGAATATAGATTGACTGGTTAAGGAACATGCCGACCGGGGTGAAGCCCTGCGCCTGAAGAGACTGCCGGGAGCTTTCGCGGGTCTTTCCCGTATAGCCCTCGAGGACGCGGTACTCGTAATTGCGCGGATGGGGTTGCTTCTCAAGGAACCATGAATCCGGGCGCCAGGCATAACCGAGGGCACCCTGCTGATTGAGGGCGTTGAGGAAACTGTTGGGCAGGCTGTCGTCAGGACGGGGCTGATAGCGCCAGGTGTCGGGCGGCGTGGCGTCGAGGCGCATGACGAGGAGGCGGGCGGAGAACAGGATTCTGTAGCCCTGGTCCGCGGCCTGGTTGACGGCTGCAACGGCATCCTGGGGCGGATGACCTTTCAGGACTTTGTACCTGGGCAAAGGGGAGTTTTGCGCGGCGAGAAGGGTGGAAGAGAGGAGGAAAAGACAAAGGACGATCATTCTTTGCATGGTGGATCCTCCGAGCTACCGGGTGAGAATCCATTTTTTCGATGGAAACCCCGGCGGCGGAATTCTACACCTAAAGCGGTGGGCGGGTCGGGCATGGGGACCAACACAAGAGCCGCGATCACCCAGCGAGCCGTGTGGCGAAAAGCCCTTGCCTGGGAACTGCCTGAATGTCGCATACGCGTCTCCTCGCTTTCCTTGTGCGGAAATCATTCGGGCTTGAGTACGGAACTCGGTGGGGTCAGGCAGTTGGTTCCGCGTGCTCCCCGCGTGAGACTTCTGCAACTGCCTGGCCGGGAATCTATCATGAACAGCCCGGGGTGCGGTTACCGTTTCCAGTTTCTTTGGAAAGTGACGCTCATGACGCGGTCACCGCACCCGGCAGGTCTGTTCGAGTGATGCTATCCCTTTGTTTTTCCATCCTGGGCAAGCATTTCTACGTCTTTGCCTGTATGTGTCTTGATCGATGCGATGATCTTCTGATAATCGCTTTTGTCCAGGCGAAGCACGAGGGACTTCGGAGCGTTCTGCTCGTGATAGTCGATATAGAGCCAGTGGCTCTTCGAATTGGTCAGCATGACAATTGCGCCAGCTCCCAGCGAGGCGATCATGACAATCGCTCCCTGTGTAATGCGATGCTTCTTCGTGAACTCGTACGAGAACTTGTCCACATTCTCGTAAGGAATGGTGATGACATCGCGATCGGAGACCCGGATCACGAGATCCTTGTCGTTGTCGCTCAGGATCAGTCGGGCGTCCGCCTGCTTTCCTTTTGCGTCGGTCAGCTTGCAGGTGTTGAAGGTGGTCTCTTCGGCAAAACCGATGTTATTCAGGCAGAGCAGAAGAATTGCAATCACGGTAATCAGCTTCTTCATGGTCGTACTCCTCGCTTTCAGGTGATGTTCTTTCCTGGCGGCCGTTCACACGTCCGGCAGGGACAGTCGTGTGGTTACGCACTTTCTTTGCGATCGTGCACTGTCACTTCGTCGGGATGGTGGAGGGAATTACGGCGGGGTTGGCACGGAGCAGGCCGTGGTAGAACTGCCACCTGCTTCTTGGTCGACTTTTCGTGTGTAGTGCTCAGGGCTGCTGAAAACGTGGTCCGCGTACACAGAGAGGTACTGACGCAGGTCGTCCGTTGATGTAGTCAACAGGACCACGTCGCCCTCGTCCAGAAATTGCAACGGAGGGTCCCCCTCCTTGTTCAGATTCTGAATGGTGTTGCAATCCAGTGCGGAATAGGCCAGATCGTCATCGGTAATGTCCAGCTTCACGATCACGCGGTTGGGGATGGTTCCCAGCGGAAGCTCGGCTTCCGTGCGATCGACTACCTGCTTCTGGAACACCATGTCCGCGAATAGCTCATGATTGAGCCGCACCAGGTTGGTCTGAAAGACCTGTGTGATCTTCGAACTTGGCTCGGATACGATCAGGCTGTATGCATAGCCGTCGGGTTTCTGAACGTACAACTGCGCATCGTCGCTGTCGCCGTTCGTCCACACTCCTTCCAGTGCTGGCTCCTCGACGGCGTCGCCGCTCGTGGCGAGAGGTTGATCGGTATAGACGCCTTTGCATCCAGACAGAGCGAGAGAAAAGACGGCAAGACACGGCAGCAGCATGGCTCTCATGGGCCCTCCTCGCTCTCGTGGCCCATTCGTTCCAACTCGGGACCATTACGGGCATCTACTCCCGATAAGCGTCATGCTGGCGGGGATATTACAGTCGAAAGCAAATATTCTTCAGGATTCAGTCGGGCTCATCGTTGGCGGAGCCGGTTAACAGCTGTCTTTATGGCAGAATACGAGCTGGCGCAGAGCATGAGTGTAATCCCTGTAATGAGCAGGGTGATTGGCCACCTGGAGAGATCGGAGAAGCAGCTGCCCCTCGCACTCCAGCCTATTGGCGATCGGACCAGCATCGTCGTGTTCGACACAGTCAAGACCGCACAGGCCAACTTCGGCGTTGCACCAGCCGGCATCGCGCCGGGAACCTACTCCATTGTCGCCTGCCTGGGCGCCACCGGCTCCTGGCAGGGCCGGGTCTGCTCCGGCGCGGTGAAGCTCACTGTCGAGGCGCAGCCCGGTAAACTCACTTCGGAGCAGCGGTTGACCCTTGACCGGCAAAAGGCGCGCTACGGGCTGCTTGCTGGCGACTACAACGCCATTGAGAGTTACGGGCGGGAACTCGTGAAGGCTGACCCCAAGTCAGGCCCGGGGCACATTTGCCTGGGTGAAGCAGCGCTCGGCAAGGACAAGACCGACGTTGCGCTCCGGGAGTTTGTGACCGCCCGCGCGCTCTACAAGCGACAGCAACCCGACGCAGGCGAGCAGCCGGTGTACCTCAATCTGCGCATCAACCAGTTGCTCAAGGAGAGGCAGGAGCAAAGCAGCGGCTCAAGCCAGCCTTGACGGTGGTCCCAGATAACCTCGTATCAGTGGACCGCCGAGGGCGACATGCTGACGGCGTTTTTCGCGCCGTCTACGCAGCTGGTGCAGTAGCAATGACGGGTGAACTGCGGGTGAGTGTATTTCTCTAATTTACATCTAACTTCTTTAGAATGTGGTTGCCAGAGACGGGATTGAACCGCCGCCGCCGGCCTTTTCAGGGCGTTAATAATTTGTGTTTCCAGCTACCTACACAACTTCGTGGGTTGCCTAAATACGCCGAAATACGTGTAAAACGCGCCGATCACGGGCGGACGAAAATGGGTGGAGATCTTCCACGCCGCGTTAAAGTTTTCGAGTCGAAGACGGAAATCGCTCCGGCTCCCCATTCAGGGCCCATCAATACCAGTTTGTCTGACTCCGACTGGTACAGAATTCGCCGGGCCCGTCAAAGAGCGCGCCGGACATAGTTGCGCTCTCATCGCGACCTCCTCATTCGCCGGTTAACGAAACCCTGGTCTGGGTCAGTCGATCTTCGTCTTTGAGTTTTACAGCTGCGCTATTTCACCGCACTACCGACCGTGATCGACCAGACAGGGCCGCCCGCCTTGAAGGGCAACGTCTGGTTCAACGTCAAGGCACCCGTCGTTGAGTCGATACCATAAACCTGGATACTGTTGGCGCTGATGTCTCCCCCGTAAATGAAATTACCGGTTGGGTCCGGGTTCAGGAACGTGATTACACCAGGCAGGAACGGAGATCCCGCGAAGGGCGTGAGTTCCCCAGTCAGAGGATCGATAGTGAAGCCGTATGTTCCTTTGGCCTGAGAGACATTGGCGCCGCCCCCATCCACGATGTACAGAAAACGCCCGCGGGCATCCAGCGCTATGGACATGGCGTCCTCGATTGCAGTTTGCCAGGGCGAACCTTGCAGGGCCGTCAAGTGACCGTCGCCGGCATCGATGGCAAAACCGAACAATGCATTGTTCGGGCAGATCTGTGCCCAGTATGCGCACCGAACCGGAACATAGAGGTATTTTCCGCTTGGGTCAGTGCTTAACTTCTCTGGATAGTTGCCCATCTGCAACCCGAGCGTCAGCGGGCTGCCCGGCACCTCAGTGAGCGAGCCGTCAGCGGGATTGATTTGAAATCCAGAGATAGCGCCACCCGAGGAGTCAGCGACGAAGAGGAACCTGCCCGCGGGATCGAGGGCAAAACCGTCAGGTCCCCAGGGTGTTGAACTGGTGATCTTCACGGGGTTCCAACTGCTGGAGGCCAGCGCGCCGGTATCAGTATCGACGGCCATGCCGAGGAGCGAATCGTAGCCATTTGTCATATAAAGGAACCGGCCGGACGGTTCGGGCAGAACCTCATAGGGTCCCGAATTCGCAGCCGGAGAGGCATACGGTGAGCCAGGAGCAGGTGTGAGCGCTCCGGTATTGGAATCGATGCTGTAACTGGAGAGCTTGTAAGTCCAATAATCGGCGACATACAAGAACTTTCCTGAAGGATGCGCGACCACGGAAATGCTGGCCCCGTCGGTGGTAAACGGAGATCCATTTGTTTCTGTCAGTGCTCCTGAGGCCGGGTTAACGGTATAGGCACCAACGTCGCTGGCCCCGGCTCCTGCAGCGTAGGCAAAGGTCGGTGTAATACTCAGAGGGTTCTTGCCAACGGTGAATGCCATCGACGCCGGTCCCGTCCGGGTACGGGTCGCCTGCGCCAGAGTGATTGCCCCATTCTGACGATCGATGTTAAATGTCCGCACGTCGTGCGAGCCGTTGTTGACCAGATAAAGGCTACTACCGGAAGGATCAGCAACAATCGCGAGTGGGAAAGTTCCGCCGTTGGCTGGTGCCGCCAGGGAAGTTAAGCTTCCCTTGTCAAGATCAACAGCAAAAGCACTGATGGTTCCTGTGTAGCCATCGTCGACACTGCCCTGGTTAGCCACATAGAGATACTGCCCACCAGGTTCAAGAACGAGGGATACCGGGCACACGCCTGCGGAAAAGGGCGAGCCGGCAACGGGCGTGAGCGCCCCGCCGGCTGCATCAATGGAAAACGCGGAAACACTATTCGCACCTACATTCGCCGTATAAAGATACTGCCCCGTAGGGTCCACGGCCAGTGCCGTTGGTCCTTGCCCGGTACTGAACGGCGAACCATTGATTGGAGTGAGGCTGCCTGCCGCTCCGATGGCAAATGCCGACACGTTATTGTCCTGTTGGTTGCCGGCGTAGAGGAAACGCCCGGTCGGGTCCACCGCGAGGCCCGTTGTTCCAAAGCCTGCGGAGAACGGGGAGCCCGTTACCGGGGTGAGTGCTCCACTAGCGCCGTCAATCGCCCAGGCATAGACGCTTCCTTCCGGATCCGTGAGGTAGAGGAATTTTCCCTGTGGCTCGATCGCCATGGAACGCGAGACGGAACCGGCCTTGAACGGAGAACCGGCGACGGCAGAGAGTTCCCCCGAGGTTGTGGCGATGGTGTAGGCCCACACCGAGCCAGTACGGTCGTCGATGAAGAAAAGGAACCGGTTGCCTGGGTCGATGAGCGCCGCTTTCGGGTTTGCCGGGCCCAGGTAAAGATACTCTTTTGCGCTCATCAAACTGCTGGCGGCATCCAGAGCAAACCTGGAGATAGTTGCATCGGACATATTCGTTACATAACCAAAGCGTGACGACAAGGCTGCAACGGTTGCAACTGTACTTCCGGTGATTCCCTGCAGAGTTGCCTTGACCGTGGTACTGCCGGTTTGGCGAGGAGTCCCGACTCCCTTGCGGGCGGCTGTATTGTTCAGCCAGACGACGCTGGTGTTCGCCGCGCTCCAGGTGACCGCCGAGGTCAGGTCCTTGGTACTACCGTCGCTGTATTTGCCGGTGGCGGTAAACGCCTGATTGGCGCCCAGGGTGAGCGTTGGGTTGGACGGCGCCACTGAGATTGAGGCCAATTGAGGGACGGAAGTCTGTTGACTACCGCCACCACCGCCGCAACCAGCCAAGAACATTACTCCCATGAGGGCCAACAACAGAAACCATCCGATATGGCCCACGAGTTTCTTAAGAGCAATCTCGAAAACCTGTGCGAATGGGATGACCGACATGATAGAAGTCGTGGACTTCACGCTTTGAAGTTGTGTTCCCCATGCAGTTTGTAGCCTTGATTGCAACATGTGTCCTCTCCTCTCTAAGAACCTATTCTTCGGCCTATGATCGGCCAGCAATTCACAACCGCCACTCGCTGATCGCATCCGGCGCACCGATGGATATTCGTCGCATAATTTGCGCTACTTATCGGGTCTTCGAGATTGCAGTCCTGTCGTGTTTCCTGCGCCGCATTCATGTGTCTTCACCACAAGTGCCATTCGGCCCTGTAAGTCAGTCACGCTGTCTCATTGGGTAACCTCAATGGTCGCTGTGGCGGCCTTATCCATGCTTTCAAACGAACAGCAATACTCCGTCATTCGCAGCGTTACGTGATACGTTCCGGGCGTTTGCGGTGCGTAGTAGGTGGCCAGGCTGGGGACATCGGTTGCGTCGTGGTACATGACGAAACCGTAGGGACAGCCGGTGAAGACCTTAGCTTGTGAATCCAACTTGCCACAATCATTATTAGAGTCGAGAGCCCTGGATTCCTGAATCCACCATTCCACGATGAGGCTCGCGGTAAATCCTGTCGCAGTGCCGGTCAGCGAAACGGTGTCGCCGACCTTAACAGAGGCTTGGGCCGGTGTCACTGTCACTTTGACTGAAGAAGAGGGGGGGAGGCCGCCTCCACAGCCCGCAAGCGCAAGCAAGAGAAGCATCGGCAACAGTAGGTGTTTCATCAGAGCGCTCAAATCTCAACTCCTTTTCGGCGCGGGATGTGCATAGTGTTTTCCGCAGCGTCTAGCCCGCTGAGTTATACAGTGCCGGATGCAACCCAGCCGACCATGTCGGAGCGTAGACATTCCGCCAAGGAAGCCGCGTGAATAACCGGTCCTTCGAAAGTCCACAAAAATGCGTGGGCCCGATGCGATCCGAAATCCACGCTCCAGATCCAAAGGCACAGGAAAGAATGGCTTAAATGGGCGTTCATATCAATGGACTAAAGATGAACTGGCGATAGATTCTTTATGAATTTGACTGGTTATCCATTTGGCTCAGGCAACCCCAAGGGGTAGTGGTCAGGCGCCTTTCTGGGTCTGGGCCGTGTCCACGATCTGCCGATAAGTGGTTGGTTCCGTTGTCATAGCCTGTTGGGCGAGGCGATAGAACAGTTTGCCCCGGCTGCAGGATTTGCCCCGGTTGAAGCGGAATGCGAACTCGTCAAGGTAATCCTGGAGATGCTCGGCCCGGACGGCTCTCTGGTGCGTCCCCGATAACCGTCGCGTCAGCAGCGAGAAGACGCGACGGACCCGCGGCAGCAGTTCCGACGCCTGTTCAGCGCGGTTCTTAAGATAGGTGATCCTGTGCCGGTAGTCGTTGGATCGCACTGACCAGGGGTGCCGTCGGCGCCCTGCGCAGCATCCAGAAACAGCTGCAGAGTGGGGAGCTGTTTCAACCAGAAAGATGTCTGCCATGCCGCAGCGTAGTAGTGCCTCAGGGCCGAATCAATAGTTTGGTTACTTCCCCTGGCCGCAGCCGATCTCTTTATGCCCCTGCACCTTCGCCTTGCACGCAGCGAGGGTTTCAGGCGTGGGGCATAGCATCATGTGCTCGACATCGTTCGCCATCGTGTCCTTGCAGCCTGAAGACTTCAGATCGTTTAGAACCTGTGCGGTGGTCAGGAGCGAACCACGAGGCGCTTGCGCTATAACTAGCGGCGGGCCGTCAAGAACCGTCTTGCCCTGCATATAAAAGTCGCGTGAACAGATCGTGTGCGCGTGGCAGCCAAAGTCCACTCCGCCGGGCGGCAGCTCAACTGAGACCTGCGGGAACCAGATCGTCCAGTCCCAATAGTCTGACCAGACTGCTAGGTCGACAAACACTCGTGCATCGATCCCCGGTGTGATCTCAAACCCGAGGTTGTACACGGGGTTGGCAAGCGAAACATGAACGTTTCGCGCTTTGTCATCTGCAACGCCAATGGGCGTGAACCCGCCTGATTGCGTAAGTGAGGTCTGCCTTCCGGTTACATGGTCGATCAGGGTGAACCGCAGCCCGTCTGAATGTAATCCCACGTCAATGGCAGGAAAGATCTGGCCTCCCACAACGTCATAGTTCCCCTCCCCGCCCAGCAGATCGAAATCGTCAAAAATGATCTGCGCGCCGTTCAGATCTTGTGTGCCGGGCGCTGGCGGTGCGAACTGGCCATTCGTAAACGGCGCAGGAAGCCCCTCCGTAAAGTCCTTCCCGATACTTACTCCAATGCCGTCGCTCCCAACCCCGGTCAAGTCGTAGTTCATGCCCGCATCTGCCATCACCTGAGCCACAAGTTCCTTGCCATCGAAGATCTGATCATTCCCAAGCCCGGCCGCCTTGTACTGATCGGGCGAGCCGTTGATCGGCACAAAGTCCACTACCACGCCTGCCGAGTCAGAACTGTCCTGATGCAAAGTGTACTGGTAGTCCAGATGCGTCTGGATGGGGAAGCGCAGGCCAAAACCGTAACTGAAGCCCGCATAGAGATCAACTTCTAAGGTGAGTGAGCAGGAAAAGAAATAGCAAGGGTTGATCGTTTTTGTCCAGTCAAGGCTCCACTCGTAGTCTTTTCCGAGCGTAAAGCCAGTCAGGTAAATGTAGGTTCCCAGGTCCTTGTCTGTTTTAACACTCTTCTTCAGCTCCACTGCGGGTCCCAGCGCGGCTCCAGCAGCCTGAGGATGGTTCATCAATGCCGCACCCCCGGCGGCAGGTGCCGGTATCAATTGGCGCAGGTGGGCAACCTCCTGTTCGTCAGGGGCAATCTTCATCGCACCGATCTCCGGTGTGCGAGCCACATTGTCGAGCTTGGGCACAAACAGCGTCTGCTCCACGCGCTGCTCGCCGCTGTTAATCATCTCACCCTTGATCTGGTCGTCGTCTAAACGGCCCACGCGATCCACTTCCGCTGCGCCAAACTTTGCCACGAATTGCCGTCGCTTTGCGGGGTCGGCAAGCTGCTTGCGCAATTCCGCGATGTGCCCGTTGATCTCGATATCCTGCTGCTTCACCTTCTCCTGGTAGACAGCAATCGCGTGTTGCCGCTTGCCTGCATCCGCCACGTAGCGGGGACTGCCCAGAGTGGAAAACGCCTGTATGCGCTCGGAAATCGGCACGCTCTGAAAGCAGCCTACCCCTGCCGCTTCGAGCTGGGCGCGCGCCGATGGGTCATTGCACTTGCCAGGCAGAATCTGGTAGTCCAGCAGCTGATGAATTACCAGGCCCTGCTGAACTTCGGTCACCTGCGTCTCGTCGGTGCGAACCTCAACATCCTGCGGCAGCGCGCGCAGCTTTTGCGCTACGTTGAAGAGTGCACGTGGATTATTGAGCATCGGCGTAAAGTCCAGCTTGGCCGTGCCAAGTGTAACTTGCGGATTGCTGCGTAGGGCAGACAGCTCATGCAGCTTCACTACCCCAAGCCGCTGCATGGTCGTTGCATGGGGCTCTCCGCGCAGAATCACGGAGCCAGGCAAGTTGCGCTGTTGCGCATTGACCCGCGGTGAAATCACGCCGGGGGCTGACTGCGCGGCGGCCTGACTCGAAGGAACGGCCAGCGCAAAAGCTGCCACGGCGAGCACGAATATTGAAGGCTTGATTGAATCTCTTTTCATCGTCGATCTCCTGAGTGCAACCAGGTGAATGTTTTGACGGGTTACTGGCGCAGCGAAGCCGCGCACACGGATTGTGCACGTGAGGCTATAGCGTCACGGGAAATGCGATTCCCTAGACGCCGGTCGGCTGCCAATGAATCAAGCATCGTGCAGAATCGCACGAATGGGCGACAAGAGCAATGGATCGGAGGTGAACTTACGATGGACTTTTGGTAGATCGCCTGGATTTCTTATGACTTCTTACCAGCTTTTCCCGGCCGAAACCCCTGATCGCCAGAGTGGTGGAAGCTCTGCGGCAATGATCCGAATGGACCTAATCAAACGGGAGTTCCCCCGGCTTTGCCGGGGTGGCAGTAGCAGTTTGACATTTGCGGGAGTCCGTCCAGGAAACTCCGAGAGGTGAGCCGCCAAGCACACTTCAAGGAGAATCCTGGATGGACGAATATGAGAGCTTAAGCCACTCGAAGTGGGAGTGCAAGTACCACGTAAAGACCGGAGATCCAGTCCAGAACAGCCTGCTATGCAGCTGCCGGAAATCGCCGTCCCACCCACTCTCATCGTCCTGTTTGGCCGCCACCCGGCGAATCATGTCTGCCGCTTTCTATCCTGGCCCAGCCTGATGATGCAGTTCGCCCGCACGGCTGGCCCGATGAGGTGGAGTGATCTGAATGGTCTTTTGTGACTGGTCAGGGAATTCTTCTTCTGCCTGGCTTGGGTGGCCCCTCGAACTTTGGCGATCGAGAGGCCGCTTCCTTTTGCAGGCTTAATAGAGGCTGGAGTAGCCGACCTATCCTAGCGCCGTGAACTGCTCGAAAGTGATTGTGTTTGCCTCGTTCAACTTCGCCGCCAATTGCTTCACAAGCGGTTTGGAGAAGGACTCCCATTGCGCGTTCGTCAATGGGTACATTTGTCCCGAGTAGTGAAGATGCAGGCCCGGCCACCCGCCGGCCTTCCCTTGCCAATCGAGCACCGATTCGAAAACTCCCAGAGACTCGCCTCGCCCAATCATCTGCTCGTATTTCTGGGCAAGCGATGGAATCTTGTTTGCAGTGATGAACTCTGAGATCTGTTTGGCGTAAGCATCCCAGCCAGCAGGAGGATGCGGGCCGGACAATATCCTTGGGCCTGTGATCTTTGATACTGCCACCAGGAGGCCCGCCATCGATTCGAAATCGTGCGGAGTTATTTGCGTTGCCATGCGGTTCCCCTTTCTGTCGAGTGAGTGTTGGTTGAATTGCTCGTGTGGTGTGAGATGAATGTCATACAGGATGTGCGAGGCATGACGCGGGGTCCGATGCCCAACGTACGTCCTGCTTGCCGAGATGATGCAGAAAAATGGGCCCTAGTTCTGTTTCCAGCGTTTGGAAGATTCGGGTGGCCAATCGCAGCGCCGTTCGTTCCGACATGCACAGGAATGGGCTCACGCGGTTGTAATAGCCGCTCATGAAGTAGTTGGAACACCCGCACCAGTGCACACAGTAGTCCCTGACGCTGCATTGCAGACAGGACTCGTTTGCGGCTGCCCCAGGCGCGAAGTGATTCGGTAGAGCCCCTATCTGGACCAGGCCGTTCACTGTCCCGACAACATGGTTCTCCGCATCGACACCGGCAAGCCGCTCGCAGGCGTAGATCTGCCCGGTAGGAGAAAAAGCAAATTCGCCTTCCCCCATCCTGCACTTCTCGGTCTTTTGGTACCCGCCGCGCAGCATCACGGTGATCTTGTTATCCAGAAGACTGATGAAATGTGGCCGCCCTTCCCGGTAGTACTTCATGTAGCGATCCGCCAGTGCCTGGTAGACATCCGGGACTTTCTGCGCGTCATTCTCTGTCCATTTCGCGGAAAAATCGGGGCTGAAGTGCACTTGGCGCACACCGAGAGAAGAGAAATATTCCAGCGTTTCCGGCATGGCCGAAAGCGTCCCCGGGCCGAATACGGCGTTGATTACGACCCTGCCTTGAGCGGCCAGGCTCATGCGAATTGCTTCTTCGACCCGGCGCGAACTCCCGGCGCCATCGGCAAAGTGCCTATGCCTGTCCTGGATGGCAGGTGGTCCGTCGCAACTGATACACATTGCGATTCGATGGCGGCCGAAGAAGTCCAGGATCTCCGCAGTGACCAATGTCCCATTCGTAGTAATGCTGAGCTTCACTCGCTTGGGATCGTACTGCGGGTGCGACTCGATCCGGCTGGTAATCTCCTTCAGCAAAGGAAAGGCCAGCAGAGGCTCGCCGCCAAAGAAGCCAATCTCGACATCTTCGCTCTGCGGAGTGTGGCTGAGGGCGAACTTTACCGCCAGATCCGCCACTTCTAACGGCATGAAAGCCTTCGCCTTGCGTACGTAACAATAGTCGCAGGCGAGGTTGCATCGCAGAGTGAGAAACAGGGTGTATTTCACGACAGCCTCCGCGTATAACGACTTCGTCGGCGCGAGGAACAATGCGGAGACCGACACCGCAGTCTCCGCATTGTTCGTTGAACGTTCTTTCGACACTACGGGCAAACGCCAGAGCTGCCGGCGCTGTAAATGTTCTGGACCTGGGTTGCGGTCAGGGCGGTGTTGTAAACCTGGACTTCGTCGATCAGACCGTTGAAGGGCCGGTTCTGGTTCACCTCTTGCCCGATGGCGAACCACGACCCGGAGTAGGAAGCCGTGCCATTCCACGCCATGGTGGTTCCTGCAGGTTGGAGCGCACCGTTGTAGTAGATCTGGCCAAGACCGTTCGCCGCCCGAGTAGCCGTAACCAAGGTCCACTGGTTGAGCGGCACTTGCGTCGCTGCGTTGGTTATGTGCCAGTTGGACCCGTCTCCGATGTTGAAAGCGATATGGCCGGGCGGGATGCCGGTCATGCTGTCGGGGTTGGTGCGCCCATCGTAGAAGATGGATGCGCCGGCGTAATTGCCGTCGTGCTGGCTTCCAACAATCAGCCCCAGCGCGCCGTTGCCGTTGTCGGCGGGATAGCCCGTAACGTAGATCCAGGCCGACAGCGTAATGGCATTCTGGATTTGCAGGTCAGTCGGAACCGGTTGTCCGATGAGCACATACTGGTTGTTGCCGTTGAGGCTGAAGGCATCGCCAACTTCGCCGAGAGCAAAGCCGGCGCCATTCTCCAGGGTTCCGTTGTTATTGCCCATGTGGTCAGTGGCGTCGTCATTGCCCTTCCACCAGGAGACCAGGCTGGATTGCTGCGAATAACAGGCCGGGCCGGCGGCCACCGTGGCCGAGCAGGAGGCGCTGGTGCCTCCATACTGGCCGTTGCAGGTCCAGGTCCAGGAACCGGGGTTGGTGATAGCCGAGGTCGTGCCGGCCGAGCAGAGATTGGCTGCTGACGGGGGTGACGAGAACGACCCGCCGTTGGCTGAACCGCAGGCGCCGTTCACCGCACTTGCCGTGCCGGTGGTGAAGGTGGATTCCACTCCGTATTGGGTGTTCGGGTTTCCGGCGATGTCGTAGAGGTACCAGTTGTTGGGCCAGTAGACAATATCGTAGATCGTCGATTGAGCCAGCGGCGCGGTTGGAGTAAGGGTCACAGTCTTGAAATCCGCCGAGAGGCTGAGGGTTGCTGGAATTACGACCGACGTTTGGTTGTGCAAGCGCAGGTAGATCTGGCTGGAGGTGATGAGCACCGGGTTCATCGCCTCGCTGAAGGTCACCGACATCGCCGTATTAACCGCGACACCTGTGGTGCTGTTCGCCGGAACAACGGCCGTGACGGCTGGGCTGGTGAAGTCGTAGCTCGATCCGGTGGTGAAGGTGCTGGTGACCGGGGTGATGGCGTTGCCGCTCAAGTCGGTAACGCCGGAGATGTTGTAGGAGTACTGGGTGTTGGGCGCCAGGGCCCAGGGCAGTTGCACCCAGGCAATCGTATTTCCGTACTCGGGGTAGACGGCGATCGGTATCGGGCTGCCGCCGGCCGGAGTCAGGGTGATGTTCTCCAGCGTGTCTGCCGCCACCGGCTCGTTGAAGAGCAGGCCGAGGCTGGAGCCGTACCAAGGGCCATTGTTTGTGTTGAGCGGCACGTTGGTGAAGCCGTTGGGCGGGTTGGCCTGCAACAGCACGGGGCCGGCGCTGCTTGGGCCGTTGCCGGTGTAGAAGCCGGCCGCGGCGTAAGACTGCCCGTTGCCAGTCAGATCGATGGCGCCGCTGCAGTAGTAAACGTACTGCGAGTTGGCGAAGAGCGGCGCCAACGGTGTCATGGTGACCGACATCAGGTCTGCGGACCAGGCGTAGGCCACCGGAACGCTGGCGTTGCTCACGTAGCTGTGGATGTAGGTGTTAGAAGCCGTGACGCTGCTCGGATCCATCGGCTCCGAATAACGGCAGCTGAAGGAAGCGGTGGTGGAAATCCCGGCCTGCCAGGAGCTGAAGTCGAGCGCGGCGGTTGGAGTGGAGTAGTCGGGCAGGGCCGCGGCGGTGAATTGTGCGGTCGAAGGAGTGAAGGTGTTGCCTGCGTAGTCCAGCAGCCCGTTGACGCTGACCTGAATCGTGCTTGATGGCGGCAGCGGATTGACCGGCGTGAAGTTGGCGCCGACATAGTCGCCGCTGCTCAAGTTGAATGACCATGTGCCGGGGATGGGAATGCCGCCGGCGGTGATCTGCACATTGGCGGAGTTGATCGTGGTCACATCAATGGGCTTGGAGAACTGCAGGCGGATGTAGGCATTGGTGCCCACATTCACGGCGCCGTCGGGCGGCCCGATGGTGACCGTGCCGGAGGTCGAGTCAGGACCGGCGCCGGTGGTGAAGTAGGTGGTCCAGCAGGAACTCTGAGCCGCCACTCCATTGACGCCCTTGACGTTGGCGTTGGTGCAGAAACCGTAGAACGTGGACGCATTCCAGGGCGAGCTGGGCGAGATGCGAACCACATTCGTTGTGCCTGGAGCCAGGCCGACCGTGAACGCCGGCGTAGCCGGGCCGCTGTTGCGATACACGTTGCCGCTCAACGTGGCGGGATCGATGGGCAGGCTGTACTGGATGTCGATCTCGCCGTTGGTCGGCATCGACGGTGAACTGCAGCACGGCGGGCTGACCGCGACGATCTGCGGCGAGGCGATGGCCGCATTCACGGCAGGCGCGGTATAGAAGTAGCCGCTGGTGCCGTTGAAGTAGTCGCCGTACACATCCAGCACATTGCCCGACAAGAACCACTGCACCGTGGCACCGTTCGGGAACGGCGTGGTGGGCGAGAACTGGATCTCGTAACCGCTGGCCACAGACTGCACGGTTCCGGCATCGACGTTGCCGTTTACGGTGACGGTCAAATTGCCCGGAAGCGTGGAGGGGTCGACCGGGCGGTTCATGTATAGGGTCAGCAGCGTATTGGTTGGAACTCCGGATGCGTTGTTTCCAGGAGAGGTGCCTTGCACGCTGCCGCTGCCGGTGGCGGGATTGACGGCCGTGGTGAAGGTGCTGATGAAGTTGCCAGCCAGCGCATTGCCCGATTCGTCGGCGACTCCGCCGGCGGGTATCGCAATGGTGTAGGTGGTGCCGTCCGACAGGGCACCCACGTTGAAGGTCAGGGTGCGGCCATCCGCCGACAGAGTAACGCTGCCGTTGGTTTGCAGATCCTGGCCGGCGTACAGTAACGTGTTGTAGCCGCTCGTTGTGCCGGGGTTGATGGCCTTGTTGAAGGTGACCGAAACCGGCAAATCGTGGCGCACATTGGTGGCACCGTTGGAAGGGCTCACCGAGAGCACCTGCAATGCCGTGGTATCCGGCGAGCCGGTGGTCACGGTGAAGCTCACCAGCTGCTGCCCATAGCAGGCGCCGTTCAGGAACACATCGCCCAGGATGTCGGTCGGTCCGCCGCACTCGCCCACGGTGACGTTCGCCCCGGCCGGCCACGGACTGACCGGAGTGATAGTGAGCAGGTTGCCGTTGACCGAGTAGGTACCGGCCAGGGGGCGGTTGCTGTTCCAGGTATCCATCACCATCAGCGTGCTGCTGTTGACCGTGGAGGGAACGAGGATCTGGCTGAAGGAGAGGATGATCGGCTGCGTTGCGGGGACGTTGGTCGCACCGTTGGTAATGTTGGAACTGGTGAAGGTGAGGCCGCCGCCGGATGCGGCTGCACCGGTGGTGAATGTGGTGGTGGAAGGCACCACGGCGTTGCCGTTGGCGTCGGTGAAGCCGTTGACCTTCACCTTGTAGGTGGTGCTCGCCGACAGGGCGCCGGCGGGCGCGAAGATGAGTTCCTGAACATTGGGCATGCCCACGGTTCCCGACACCGGGGTAGAGCCGTTCAGCAGTTGAATCGAGCTCTGCGTCCAGCTGGTGGGATCCATGATGCTGTTTACCGAAACGATGACCTTGGCGTTCAGCGGTATGCCGGTGGCGCCGTTCGCGGGGCTGACGCTGACCGTCGGACCGGTGGTGTCCGTACCGCCGTTGGTCCAGAAGTACACATCGGCTTGAGTGCCGTTGTTGCCGTCCTGGTCCTGGAAGCCGCAGCAGGCCTGGAAATGGTACTTGGTGTATGGCAGCAGCGCGACCTGCGGCTGTGTGGACACGGTCTTCCCGTCCGTAGACGGCGTGATGACCAGCGGAATCCACTGGCCTGTGTCGGCAAGGTATATGCGGAAGCTGCTGCTGTTGACCGTGATCGGATTGAGAGGCTTGTTGAAGATCAGCTCGGGAGTCAAATTGGTTCCCACCGTGGAGTTGTTCGGCGGATTCGAGCTGATGGCGCTGGGGCTGGCGATGTCGTAGGTTGCGCCGGTAGTGAACGTGTTGGTCGCGGTGGCGACCGTGTTGCCGGCCGGATCCTTGACGCCGGAGATGGTCATCGCGTAGGTGGTGTTTGGCGCCAGCGGTGTCCGCAACACCAGTTGCAGAATCGTGTTGGCCGCGCTCATGACCGGCGTGGTGGACACCGTTGAGCCGCCCTGCGAAAGGGTAACGCCGGCAAGGAAGTTGGGATCGACGGGCGCGCTGAACTGCGCCTCGACGATCGCGTTTGTGCCAAGGCCGGTGGCGCCGCTCAACGGGTTGAAGTTGATGACCGTGGGAGCGGTGGAGGAGCTGCTGAACCCGGCGTAGAAGGTGACCTGGTAGGAGGAGACCGTGTTGCCCGCAAAGTCCGTGCCGCTGTTGACGTAGAGGTAGTACGTGCGGCCTGCGGCCAGTGGAGAGCTCGGCAGCAGATAGGCAACCGTCTGGGCCGAGTTCCAGGAGAGCGTGGCAGGAACGCGGATGCCCAGCAGTGTGTCATAGATATAGAGGTCGCCGTCGCTGCCGGTGCTGAAGGTGGATACATCCATCGACTCGCTGAACTGAATGGTGATTGCCGAGTTGGTTGGGATGCTCTCGCTGCTGGCGACGCTGCTCCAGACCACGGTGGGTGTCGCGAAGTCCGGCCCTGGCCCCGTCTGGAAGGTCGAGCTGAAGGTGACGGAGTTGCCAACCTGGTCGAGAACGCCGTTGAGGATCATGGTCAAGCTGGTGTTGGCCGGCAGCGGGGCGTTGGGCACGAACTCCACCCTGGTATTGTTGGAGTTGAACCAGAAACCTCCCGCCAGCGGCGTGGCGCCGTTCAACACCTGGAAGGTGGCGCTGTTGACGCTGACCGGATCGATGCTCTTGTTGAAGATCACGCCCGGCGTCACATTGACGCCGATGTTGCTTGCGCCGTTATAGGGCACGGCACTGGTGACGACGGGCTGCGTGCTGTCGGCCGCCGCGCCGGTGTACACATACCAGTTGGTAGCGGCAGCAGGCACGCTGGTGGTGCTTTGCAGGCCGCTGGTGACTTGCACGTAGATGTAATGGTTGGCGGGCAGGGCGCTGGTGGGCGTCATCCGCACTTCATTCGGTTGCGGTTGCGAGTAAGTGACCGGCACATGAACATTGCCGTTGGAATTGTCGAAGACGTAGATGTTGGTCGCCGTGATCGTCGCCGCGTTCAGCGGAGTATTGAACTGAACGTCGAAGATGGTGTTGATCGGCACGGGGTTGGTGTACTTTGCCGGAGAAGCCACCTGCACGGTGGGTGTCAGTGTGCCGGTGCTCGCGGCCGCATAGAAGTAGCCGGACGCTCCGTTGACGGGGGTGTCGTAGGTGGATTCGTACAAGCTGGCGGTGGTCCACCACTGGATGAGCGCGCCCGGCGTCCACGGAGAGCTGGGCGTGAACAAAAGCGTGTATCCGCTATCCAGCACCTGCACCGTGCCGGGGAGAGCCACGTTATTCTGCGCGACTTCGAAGCCATTGGTGGCGGTGGAGGGATCGATGGGCAGGTTGGTGAAAATGGTGATGGGTTCGTTGACATCGATGCCGCTGGCGCCGTTGCCCGGTCGCGAGGTGATGACCGAGCCGTTGGTGTTTGCATCCGAATAGGTGGTTGTGAACTGGCTGGTGAACGTGGCCAGCCCGTTGCCGCTCCAATCCTGGAGCCCGCCGTTGAGGTACGCGTTCATGACGGAGCTGGAAGGCAGTGCGCCGCAGTTGAAAGCGAGGGTGGCGCCGTCCTGAGACCTCGAGTAGCTGCTGCACCACGGGCTCTGCGAGTCACCGTTGAAGAGGGCCGCGTCGCTGGAGTTGATCGACGAGGGCAGGACGGAACGGTTGAATGTGGCCGCCACCGGGGAGCGCAGCCCGACGTTGGTCGCATTGGCGGCCGGCGCGAACGCGATCACCTGAAACGGCGCGGAGGGCGGAGTAACGGTGCCGCCGGTTGTGAAGTGGGTGAGTTGCGTGTAGCAGCTGCCGGCGCTGTCGCCGGCCGTGTCGTATGGGCCATTGCAGGCGCCGACGTAGATTGTTGTATTGACCGGGAACGGGCTATTAGGAGTAAAGACGACCTGGTTGCCATTGACCTGGTAATTGCCCGCGATCTCCTGGTTGCTGTTCCAACCGACCATGACCGGCAGGGTGGTGGAGTTCACCGTCGCCGGATCGAGCGTGTAGTTGAAGATCAGCGAGATGTTCGTAGCCGTGGAGACGTTCGTCGCGGCGTTGGCCGGCGTGGAGCTGGTCAGGGTCAAGCCGCCGGTGTAGGTGGCGCCGCAGGTCTGAATGGCGGCCTGGAGGCGGTATCCCGTGATGGTACTCCCGGTTTGCACCCAGGTGAGGGTCAGGGTGTTTGTCCCCGCGACAAGAGACGAGCTTATCGGCACGCTGAACGGCGTGAGGCTGGTCCATCCTGACACATTGGTCAGAAGCGCCGTGCCATTCAGGGTGAGGGTGCCGCGATCGTCGGAAGCCCAGCCGCCCACTAGGCAGACGTTGGTGGTAGAGCCACTCCAGTTGAAGGTGTTGCTCAGTGTATTGCCGACGACGGCGGTAGCGCTGCTGGCTGGGTTTGGCGCAATCCAGGCAGAACTCGGCCCGTTCGCAAGCCATCCCGAATAGAAGTCCGCATCCCCTGGGATCACGACCTTGGCGTTGGTGGACGTTCCATTCACGAACCAGTGCGGATCGATGGTGTTGTCTGTGGTGATCAGGTTGCCCGCGGCATCCAGGCCCGTCGACACAATCAAAGGCGGGACGCTGGCCGCGGTCGTAAAGCTGCTGGTGAAGGTCGAGCCCGCATTGCCGGCCATGTCCGCGTAGCCGCTGACCTGCACGTTGTACTGAGTGCCGGGTTGGAGAGTGCTGGCGGGCACAAAGGTCAGCGTCACCAGGTCGCTTGCCAAAGACGCGACGCCGGCGATCGCCGAACCGCCCGATGGCGTCACCTGGATCGCAGTGTTGACGGTGCTAGGATCGATGGCTTCGCTGAAATGCACAACAACATTGGCATTCAGCGGCACGGAGGTGCTGCTGTTGGCTGGGAAGATGGAGGCCACTGTAGGCGGGGCCAGATCGGCGCCGGCGCCAGTGGTGAAGTACCCATTGACGCCATTCAGGTAGTTGTTATCCATGTCGTAGTTGCCCCCGGCCTGGTAGATCCTGTAGTAGGTGTAGGGCAGCAACGGGTACGTCGGGATAAACGTGGCGCTCAAGCCGTTGGGGGCAACGCCGACGGCGCCGGCAATGTACTTGCCGCTGTCGTAGTTGTAGAGCAGCAATGTGCTGGTGTTGATGTCGATCGGGTCGATGGGCTTGGAGAACGTAACCGTGGGCGCAAAGTTGGTGCCGACATTGGTCAGGTAGTTGGTGAAATCAATGCCCGCGTTGTTTTGCGCAGTGTCCGCACCGGCGCCGGTGGTGAAGGTGAATGAGCCGGACGCCAGCGCATTGCCGGCCGTATCGGCCAATGGCGCGCCGTAGCTGACCGTGTAGGTGGTGTTCGGCTGCAGGGGCGTTGTGGGCGTGAAGGTCAACAGATTGCCCGGTCCCCAGGAGGGACTTCCATAGGGGTAGCTGTTCCAGCTCCAGGTTCCAGCGATGGGGGGATTGCCGCCGGCGCTTACGGTCAGGCCCGATTGGGTCGACTGATTCATATCCGTGCTGAACTGGAGCTGAGGAGTCACGTTGGTGCCCACGTTGGTGGTGTTGGCCGGCGGATTGGCAGCCAGCACCAAAGGCGCGGTGGTGTTTGCGCTGAACACGGTGTAGAAGGACACATAACCGTACTGGCTGAAGGTGTTGCCGGTTGCGTCCTTGATACCATTGGTCAGCAGCATGTAGTACTGAGCATTCACGGCCAGCAGGTTATTCGGCGTGAAGGTCATCACCCGGCCCGTGGCGTCCACTGTGACGGTGCCAGGCAATGACACCCAGCCGCCTGGATTGCTGACCAGCCACATCTCAACCGTGCTGGTGTTGAGCGTGGTCCGGTTCATGGGCTGGCTGAAGACCGCGATGAAGCTGCTGTTGATGGGTACGCCGCCGGCGTTCGGTCCGGGGCTCAGGGAGAGCAGCGTGGGCGCAGGTATGACGGCAGCCTGCACGGTGAAGCCGCCAGGCACGTTCTCCACCTCGGCCCCGGTCGTGGTAATCACGTCCACCGGGCCAAGCGCGGCGCCCGCACCGATCGTGATGTTGGCGGTCAGGCTGGTCGGGCTGCTCACCGTCACGGAGTTCACGGTAATTCCCGAACCGAAGCTGGCCGTGGTGGTGCCATTCACCCAATTGGTGTACAGGCCGGTGATGGTTACCGACAGGGTCTGTCCAGGGTTGCCGATGTTCGGGCTGATCTGGGTAATGACAGGCGTTCCGGCCGTCACGCTGAAGCCGTTGGGCAGCGTGAGCGCCTGGCCGTTGGTCGTCACCGTAATGGTTTGGCTACCCACAGGGGCGTTCGACGCGACCGTAATGTTCGCCGTCACCTGTGTTGTGCTGTTCACCGTGACGAAGTTCACGGTGACTCCCGAGCCGAAGCTCACGCTCGTGAAGCCCTGCTGGAAGGTGGTGAATGTCCCGTCAATGACAATATTGGCCGTGGTTCCCGCCTGCGCTGAGGTGGGAGCGGCGGAGACCAGTGCCGGGACGCCGGCCAGTACGCTGAAGCCGCCGGTAAGGGTGGCGACTTCAGAACCCGTCGTCACCGTCACGTTCCGCGAGCCGATCGTGGCGGTAGGACTGATGGTGATGTTGGCAACTGCAGAGGCTGATCCATTCACCGTCAGCGAGTTGACCGTGATGCCCGCGCCGAAGCTCGCCACGCTGGTTGCTTGCAAGAAGTGCGTGAACAGGCCGGTGAGATTGACGTTTTCGGTTATGCCCTGAGTGCCGGTCGGCGGGTTCACAACGGAAATTTGTGGAGTCCCGGTCCCGACGGTGAAGCCGCCGAGAATGGTCGCAACTTCCCCACCCGTGGTCAGAGTTACGTTGTAAGCACCCAACGGCGTGGAACTGGGAATCGAGATGTTGACGGTGGCTTGCAGGAGGCCATTGACGGTCACTCCGGTAACCGAAATGGCACCGGAACCGAACGCGGCCGTAGTGACACCCTGGGCGAAGTGCGTCTGGCTGCCGGTAACAATCACGCTGTACGAGTTGCCCTGGCCGCCGTTCGCCGGACTCAGGCCTGAGATGGCCGCCGGACCCTGGTTGACGGTGAAACCGTTGGTGAGGGAGACAACTTCGCTCCCCGTGGTGACGGAGACGTTGCGATAACCCAGCGTGGCCGTCGGTTGCACGGTAATGTTCACCTTTAGTGAGGTCGCACTCGATGCAGTTACCGAGTTCACAGTGATGCCCGCGCCGAAGTTGGCCGTGGTGACGCCCGTAGCAAAGTCAGTGAAATCTCCGGTGACGGTTACGGTCCCGGTAAAGCCCTGAACCTCGCTGGACGCGACAACTGAGAGCAGCTCCGGCTGGGTCTGGGCGATGGTGAAGACATTGATCCCCGCGGCGACCTCGCCAAGAGTAGTCGCCGTCACGTTGACCTGCCCTGCTGGTGCAGTGGCGTTGACGGTGATGTTGGCGGTGATTGAAGTCGGCGAGTTCACCGTGAAGCTGTTGATGAGCACGTCGGGGAAGTTGAGCTGCGTGGTTCCCTGGACCCAATGGGTGTTGATGCCGGTGATTTGCACCGCCGGCAGGTTCACGCCCTGTCCGGCGGACGAAGGCGAAACGCTGTTGACCACCGCCGGTCCAGGACTGACGTAGACGGCATTCGGTATGCCCAGCACCTGTGTGCCGGTGCTGACCGTCAGGTTGTAATAGCCGACGTTGGTGGTGGGAATCACGTATCCGTCCACCGTCAACGAAGTGGGCCCGGTCACAGTGACATTGGTCAGTGTGATCCCTGGGCCGTAGGAAACCACTGGCGGGTTCGCGGCCGTCCAGTGCGTTGCCTGGCTCAGGATCGTGAAGATCGCGCTGCTCTGCTGCGGCACCGAACCCGGTCCCGTGGACAACAGCAGCGGCGTGCCTGCCGTGACAACGAAGCCCTGCGTAATGCTGGCAACTTCGCCTCCGGTGTGTGCGCTCGCGCTGGTGGTGCCCTCAGGGGCCAGCGCGGGAATAACCAGCGTGAGAGTGGCGCTGGTTTCGCTGGTCACCTGCGTGTTGGAAACCACAATGCCCGCGCCGAACTGGAATACGGTCGCACCATCCCAGTGAGTGTTCTGGCCGGTGACTATGACATCCGTGACCGTGGCGCCCTGCTGTGCCGTGTTTGGTGCAATGGACGCGATCAGCGCCAGGCTGGGAGTGACCGTGAAGCCGGCGCCGCCCACCACCTGTTGCGCCGGGGCTGCATCCGGCGTGGTCGAGGTCACGGCGTACCCGCCCGTGGGGGCCAGTTGAGCGATGCTGATGCTCTGCGTCGCGATCGTCGGGCCCAGAATCGTCGGCGGACCGTTGACCGTGATATTCGGACCGAAATTGAACGTAGTGGTGCTGTCGAAGGCCGTAAACTGACCCAGGATGTTGACAATCAGGTCCTGCGCGCCCTGCATACCCGAGCCTGGATCGACGATGCTCAGCGTCGGCTGGGCAACAACAACCGTGAAGGTGCCGTAGTCCACCTCCGTGCCGTAGGTGGTATTCGGCGTAGTGAAGGTAAGTGTGCTCTGCGAAGCAAGGGCCGATGGGCTGATGGTGACATTGGCCGTAGCCGTGGTCGCGCTGGTCACCTGGAAGCTGTTCACCGTGACACTGGCGTTGAAGCCCGCCAAAATCGTGCCCGTGGTCGGATTGGGATTCCACTGCGTGTTGGCGCCGTTAAAGTTGATGGTCAACGTCTGGCCAGGGATTCCCGACGACGGGTATTCGTACCAGATGTAGGGAGTCGGCGGCGGCGGCGGCGCCTGCACCTGGAAGTTCCCCGTCAGACCCTGCGTGCCGGTTTGCACCACAACCGTCCGGTAACCGATTTGCGCGTTGCTGGCGATGTCGATGATCGCCGACACGTGAGTGTGGTCATCCACGGTGTACGACTCAACCGTAATTCCGGGGCCAAAGTTCACTGTCGTAGCCGCCTGGGTCCAGAGGGTGTACAGGCCGTTGATGGTCACAGGAAGTCCGGTGGTTCCCGGCTGTGCGCCGTTAGGACTGAGATAAGTGACCACAGGAACGCCGCCGGTAACCACGAAGGCGCCGCTATCCGTCAGAGACTCGCCCGCCGTCACCATATAGATGGAGCGCACCCCTGGGTTGGCGGTCTGCGAGATGCTCATATCCACCGTGGCGCTCGTCGCGCTATTGATCACCACGGAGTTGATGGTCAGATCGTAACCGCCGCCGGCGATATAGAACTGGGTGAAGTTCTGCTGCCAGTGCGTAGCCGAGCCGGTGATGTTGAACACCACCTCCTGGCCCTCGTTGCCTGTATTGGGCGCAACATTGCTGATGATCGCCGGACCCGGAATGATGGTGAACGCGTTGTCGGTGACGATCTCGCTGCCGGTCCCCGTGGTCGCCCCAGGCGCGCAGCCGAAAAAGTTCCCGGTGGGGGGCTGTTCGGCGCACGGAAGTCCCGGCGTGGTCACTGTCACCAGTCTGCCGCCCGCGTAGGACAGCGGATCGATGCTGATATTGGCGTCCACCTCCGTGGTACTCACAGTCGCCACCGAATTCACAACGATGCCTGCCCCGAAGGTCGCCGTGCTCAGCGCATCGAAGTGCGTGTACTGTCCGATGAGCCTGACCGTCAGGTTTTGCACTCCCTGCTCGGCCTGGTTGGGTATCGCCTCATTGAGCGTGCCTACGCCCGGACTCACTGTGAACGAGTACACCTGCGATGCCACCTGGCCGTAGGTTGTGGCAGTGATCGTCTTGAAGCCCGTGCTTGCCGAGGTGGTGATCGCAACCGGAACCGTCAGGCTGGTGGGACTGTTCACGGTGACCTCTCCAACATTGAAGTTGGGATCGCCGAAACTGACCGTTGTGACGCCCTGGAGGAAGTTGGTTGCCGAACCGGTGATCGTCACCGTCTCGGTCGACCCCTGTATACCCGACAGTGGCGAAACAGCTGTGATTTCTTCCGCGCCCTGCGTGACGCAGAAGTTATCCAGGATCGGAGCGGTCGAGACCTGCTGACTGCCCGTAGTGACCGTGAGGACGTGGCCGCACGGAGAGCCGGCGTCGACGTAAGCCAACGGACTGACCGTGATGTTCGCGGTCATGGTTTCGGAGTCGATCACGGTGATGGAATGCACCGTGACGTCCTGGTTGAAGGCGGCCGTGGTGGTTGGTCCCCAGTTGGTAAACCGGCCCAGAACCTGCAGGGTATAGCTTCCGCCCTGCTCGCCCGCGCCCGGTGAGATAGCCAGCAGCGTGGGAACTCCCTCTTCGATGTCGATGGCCTGTTGCAAGGTCACCACTTCGCCGGCCGTCGTCGTGGTCAGCGCCGCGTAACCGACCGGAGCACTGGACAGCACGGTAATCTGCACTTGAGCCTTCGTCGGGCTCGAGACCGTGAGCTGATCCACGTCCACTCCCGGACCGAAGCTTACCGTGGTCTCACCCTGCAGCCAGTGGGTGCCCACGCCAACGAGATTCAGTGTCGTGGTTTGCAGTTGCGCAACAACATACGGCGTACCACTCCCTCCACTTATGCCGCACCACGTAATAAAGTTGCCCTGGCAGGTGACGGTGGGCTCGACGCTGACGATCTCCGCCGCGCTCTGCGTCACGCTGAAGCCCGTGCCGCCGACGTAATCCGAGCCGGTGATCATAATCACGCTGTTGCCGCCCACTGGCGCCGTCGGGGAGACCGCGATGGTCGCCGTGGCCGTGGTCGGGCTGGTGATGACCAGATTCGACACGGTCACGCCTGCGCCCAGAATGGCTTCGGTCGTGCCGTTGACCCAGTTCGTCAGCGAACCGGTAATCACGACGTCCACAGTCGATCCCTGAGCGGCGCTGTCCGGGACCACACTCACTAGAGTCGGAGTAGCCGGCGGATCAACCGTAAAGCCGCCGATCACCTGCTCCGCGCCGGTGTTCACATACACCGTTTCCCCTCCCGGCGGGGTTGGCGTCAAGACACCACTCAGCAGATAGCTGGTGGTGATATTGGCGGTCAGGCTGGTGAGGCTGTTGACCGTGACGCTGTTCACCGTGATCTGCGGACCGCCGAAGATCACCTGCGTCGTTCCTTGTGTAAAGTGCGTGTTCAAACCGGTAATCGTAACGTTCAGCGTAGTGCTTTGCGGGGCATCGGGCGGCGAGATGTAGATGATCCCGACTGGCGTGCTGGTGACGTTGAAGTACGTGGTGACGATCTCGCCACCAGTCGTGAACGTGACCAAACGCAGGCCGGTGGCCGCGCTCTGGGCAATATTGATCGTTCCGGTGGCGCTCAGCTGGCTGGTGACGGTGAAGTTCGTCAGCGTCACACCCTGGCCGGCAATCACCGGCAGAGTACCCGACTGGGACCAGTGCGTGAACTGGCCGGTGAAGCTGACGTTGATGCTGGTCAGCGTGGAGCTTGTGGGGACCAGTCCATTGGCAGGACTCATCGACAGCACAGGCGTGTTGGCGTAGACCGTAATCGATGAACTGACGATCTGCCCGCCGGTAGCCATGTAGAACCCGTACGTGCCGGGCGGCGTGTTTGTGGGAACAGCGATGTTGAGGGAGGCGCTGGTCGCGCTGTTGATCGTGACCACATCCACGCTGGGTGTTGGAACCCCGGCCGGATAGAAAGCGGCGGTCGTGGTGCCTTGCACCCAACTGGTGTTCGAGCCCACCACGGCAAGAGTCACCTGGCCGCCCTGCGGCACGCTGTGCGGCGTAACGCTCACAATCAAGGCGCTCGACGGCGTAATCGAGAAGGTGAACGGGAAAAGCGTCACGGAGCCGGTCGGACCACTGAGCAAGTTGGCCGTGATGGACCCCACGTTGGCGTCCCCACTGATCGTGATGTTGACCGTCACCTGGTTAGGATTGTTGACGGTGACACTGTTCACCGTGATTTCGCCGGTAAAGTCCGCCGAGGTTTGGCCGGAAACGAAATCCGTATAGGCGTTGCCGGTAATAACTATGTTCAGGTTCTGCTGGCCCTGCTGGCCGGTACTCGGCGCCACTGAAAGCAGTGCCGGAGTCGCTCCGGTAATTGTAAAGGCGTTGTTCAGGCCCGCGATTTCGCCGCCCGTCGAAACCGTAACATTCTGCGGTCCGATGGCGCTGGCCGACACTGCAACCTGCGCCGTGGCGTTCGTCGGGCTGTTCACGAGGACGTCACCCACAATCACGCCGCCAATCGACACCTGGGTGGCGTTCTGCAGGAAGTGCGTCCCGGTAGCCGTCAGCGTGACCGGTTGCACGCCCCCCTGCGGTTCCGTATTGGGGCTTACGCTAACCAGCGTTGCGTTGTTAGGGCCGATCTGGAAGATGGGATTGCCCTGCGGCGAAAGAACCGACACGTCGAACTCTCCGCCCGTCACCATCGTGATGGTGCGGTAGCCGATCGGGGTCGTGTTGCTGATGGTGATGTTCGCCACCGCCTGGTTCGGGTTAGGGTCAAGCGGGTCAGCAATCGTCAGGGAGTTGATGGTGATTCCATCGCCGAAGTTGGCAAACGTGGTGCCCTGCACCCAGCTCGTGCCCGAACCGGTAAGGGCCACGTTCAGCGTCTGGCCCTGTGAGCCGAAGGCCGGTGTCACGCTGGTGATGCTGTGCGCGTTGGTAGGATCGGCGATGATAAAGGCCGATCCCAGCCTGGCCGTTTCCGTGCCTCCGCCCGACAGCGGCGTAGTTATATTAATATTGCGCGCGCCGTAAACCACACCCGAGCCGCCAGTGAGTACCAGAGTGGCTTTGATGGTGTTGGCCGAGACCGCCGTAAAGCTGGACACGGTGATGTCGGAGGCATAGGTGCGGCTGTTCGTGTCGACGAAGGTGATCGCCGAATGCGGACTGAAATGCGTCCACCCGTTGCCGGTAATGACCACGTTGACCGTGGTGCCAGCCGCTCCCGCGCCAGGCGAAACCACGGCCACGGCCGCGATAGGATTGGTCAACGTCGCCGCGCCGGTGAGAGACGCCCTAACCGGCGAACCAATGGCCGCCGAATCGGCAATGCTCAGCGAACCCGACCACGTGCTCGGGGGGTCTGTGCTGGGAGCAAATTTGACGAAGATCATGCAGGCAGAGCCGGCCGCAATCACCCCGCTGCTGCAATTGCTGTTGGCGGTGAAGCCTGCGGGCGGGGTCAGTGTGAAGGTCTCCGACTTGCTCTCGTGATTCGTCAGCGTGATGCTCTGGGTCGGGCTCACAGTACCCACAAGCTGTGAGGTGAACGCTAGCACCGGCGGCGAAATGGTCAGCGGATTGTAGCCGGTGCCGGAAAGATTGACCACCTGCGGGGTGGTCCGTGCATCGTCGACGATCTGCAGTTGGCCGTCGCGCGTGCCGCCAATGGTCGGATCGAACTCCACGGAGACGGTGCAGGATGCCGTCGTCCCGGCTCCGCCCAGCGCTGCAGGCGCCATTGGGCAGGTCGTCGCTGACTGGGTGAAGTCGCCGCTTAACTGGAGTTTGCTGATGTGCAGCGGTACGGTCGTGTCGGCGTTCGTGATGGTGATGGTCTGGTAGGCGCTGGTGGTGCCCACGTTCGCCGAGAAGTTGGTGATCGACAGCGGCGACACGAGCACTGGCGCGTTCCCGGCGCCGGTCAGAGTCACCGTCTGCGGAGTGTTATTCGCGGTGTCATTAATGCTGAGCAGGGCCGTCCGAGTGCCCGATGCACTCGGCGTGAAGGTGACATTCAGGTCGCAATTGGAAGTTGCCGGGACCTGTGAAGGCGCAGTGGGGCATGCACTCGTCACCGCAAAGTCGCCGTGGTTGGCGCCCGTTATGTTCACCGAAGAAATGGTCAGCCCAACATTCTGCTCATTGGTCACCTGCACCGGCTTGGGCGCGCTCGTGATTCCAACAAACTGCGCCGCGAACGACAGCGAACTGACCGAGAGCTCCGCCTGCGGAATCGCAGTCGCGCTGAGGGTAACGTTCCCCGGGCTTCCTGCCGCGTTATAAGGGATGCTGATGGTGTCGCCCTGCGGTCCGGTCGCGGTCGCCGTCAAATTGATCGAGATGACGCAGCTGGTGAGCGCCGCCAGAGTGCTTGGCGAGAACGGGCATGTGGTCCCCGTCGTGTTCAGAGTGTAACCGCCGCTGAAGCCCGTAATTGGGCTGATGGTGAGTGGGATCGTCTGGAGGTTTTTAAGGTGGAAGCTACCCACAGCCTGCTGATCGACCACCACATTGCCGAAATTGTATGCCGAAACCATGGCTACTGCCGCGGCCCCGGTTCCCGCCAGGCTGATGTGCTGCGGGCTGTTCGGAGCGTCGTCATTGAGGGTGACTGCGCTCGCCGGCACCGCGCCCGGGGTCGTTGGCGAGAACGTCAGGCTGATCACGCAGTTGCCGCCGGCCGGCACGGGCGTACCCACCTTGCAGGCGTTTGCCACCGCGGCGGTCCCGTAGGGAGACGGAACGGTAATCGACGAAAAATTCAGCGAAACCGTCTGATTGTTCGTCAGGGTCACGTTTCTCGCCGCGCTGGTCGTGCCCACCGCCACGTTGCCAAAGGTGACCGAGCTTGGCGAAAGCGTAGCGGCCTGCACTCCAATACCGGTAAGCATCACAACCTGGGGGCTGTTGGCAGCGGTGTCAATCACCGTGATCTGTCCGCCGGTCGTAGCCCCAACGGCCGTCGGCTTGAAGACGATCCCGATTTTGCAGCTCGCTAAACCGCCCAGCGTCCCGCTCACCGTCCCGCCCGACTGCGGGCAGGTGGTGTTGGCGCTGGTGTCCAGAGCAAAAGGTCCGCCGAAGACAACCGACGAGAAGTTCAGCGCACCCGTCTGGTTGTTCGTGATCGTCAACAGCTTCGTCGCGCTGGTCGTGCCGACCACCTCGTTGCCGAAGTTAATCGACGTCGCCGACTCCGTGGTCGGCGCAACGCCCCAACCGAACAAGCTTGCCGTCAGCGGGCTGTTCGTGGCACTGGTGCTCACCGTCAGCGACCCTGCCGGAAGCGCTCCCAGAGCAGTCGGCGTCAACGTCATCGAGATGGTGCAATTGGAGCTGGCGCCCAGCGTGCTCCCGCACGTCGTCGAGGACACGGCATAGCCGGCGGGCACAGTAATCGAACTGATGGTCAGCGTCGTCGGTTGGTAGTTATAAAGCGTAAGGGTCTTGATGCCGCTGGTCTGACCCACCACCACGTTGCCGAAGTACTCCGAACCCATCGAAAGCGCGGTCGGCTCCACGCCCGTTCCGTAAAGAGCCGCGGAAAGCGGGGTGTTCGACGCATTGGTGTTCACCGTCAGCGATCCTGCCGGAAGCGCTCCCAGAGCGTTCGGCGTCAGGGTGACGGAGATAGTGCAATTGGAGCTAGCCGCCAGTGTGGTCCCGCACGTTCCTCCAGACACGGCATAATTGGCTGGCACTGTGATCGAAGAGACGGTCAGCGGCGTCAATTGGTAGTTGTACAGCGTAAGGGTCTTGGCCGGACTGGCCGTGTTGATCACCACGTTGCCAAAACTCTCCGACGTCGCCGACAGCGCGGTCGGCTCAACTCCCGTCCCACTCAGCGCAACCGTGTTCGGGCTGTTCGTGGAAGTGCTGGTGATGGTCAGCGTGCCGGCCGGTTGCGCGCCCAAGGTGGTGGGACTGAGGGTCAGGAGGACGGTGCAACTGGCTCCCGCGGCCAACGTCGGACTCAAGCACGTCGACGCCGGAGTGATGGCATACGGGGTTCCCGCGGTCACCGCGAGCGAATTGATCGTGATGGAGGCCGCCCCGGTGTTCTTGAGGGTGACGGTCTTGGTCGCACTGGTCGTGTTGACCACCACGTTGACAAAGTTCTCCGATGTTGGGGAAACCGTGGTTTGCGCAACGGCGAAGGCCGAAGAAAACAGGCTGAACATCGCCACCAGGGACAACAGAAAAACATTGTGCAACTTCCGCAGATGATTCATTCCACAATCGAGCATCCTGCTACCCTCCATCTTCCTTGCAACATGGGTGGCAATCGCCAGCCCACAAGAACTTTTGGTTGCACCCCGCTCGCGCTGCGGTCTGCCGGACACCATCGAACTGGCCAGAGATCGCCTTGACCTGGTAAAGATCGAGGATGATCGGGTTGCGAATCCCCTGCCTGTCCTGATGTGTGACGATTGCCGGCATACCCTTTGCACCCGGCCCCGTAAGACCCGCTTCAGCAATTACCGAAGGGGCTGCCAGGATGAGGATTAGCAGCGCCAGGCGCGCAGACAAAACCACCATTGAAGCGCAAATTCGGCCCACAGCTGCCATCGCTGCACCAAGCACGTGCTGCCTTATTGGTTCCAGGCTCTGGGGTGTGCGCCGGTCGAGTCCGCATTTCGCTTGCCCTGGATGGAAAAGGCAACGGACAGACCTTACCGGCCAAGCGCAATCGCGCACATTCCCCAATTCCGCAGCACACCGGAGGATCGCTCAAATGGCCGCCAAGAGCAATGGATCAGAGATGAACACTTGATAGATTGTCTATAACTTTCCTATGGATTTCTCATAACTTCTTACTAACTTTCGCCGGCGGGGACCCTCGATCACCAGAGCGCCGGAGCTTCTTCGGCAAAGACCTTTGGGGGACCTCTTGCAAGCTCAGATTCGCCTGAATATTTTGAGCCACGTCGAGGATGATTTCCCGTTGTGGCGATAAACGGTCTCGGACCGCTCTTTGATAGGTCTCCGCCCATAGGTGTTTTCGTGCCGCAACCTGATACAGATTCCCGGTGACACGCAGGTTCCCCCCTGATTCGGTGACGGAGCCTTCGAACACATAGTCCTCATGCAGGTCCTGAGCAACAGCCTCTAGGGAAGCGTGGTTTCGTTCGAACTTCATCACCGACACGCGCGACACAATCCGCAACTCCTGGCTTTTTCGCAACTCGGTGATCAGTTGCTCCGTCATGCCCTCGGCAATGTAGTTTTGAGCTGGATCATTCGACAGACCGTCAAAGGGGAGGACGACTGGCGTTGGAAGCGCCTTGTTCTCCGCCTGACGGCCGAGAAGAGAATGGAGTTTTCCTGAAGCGAATACGATCGTCAGCAACGCCAGCACAGTCAAACTCAACACGGCGGTGATGCCGGTACGTCTCCACCATAGCTCAGCTGGGTGCCGCCCTTCCGTATCCTGACTAGAAACTGGAATCACCCCGGCCTGCTTTCGCGCTCTTCGAAGGCGGCTTGCAGACTCCGGTCTCGAGATCTCGATGCTCTATTGGAAAACGTGACCGGCGCAATGAACCGATATCCGTGCAGCGGCAGCGTCTCGATGAATTTGGGGACATCGGCAGTATCGTTCAATGCATGTCGCAGCCGCATCATGCTGTATTCAGCCTCTGCTCAAAGTCCACAAGCTCTTGCATCGGCCAAAGCTCACAGGGCTGAATCTCAGGCGATTGACACAAAAAACCAGACCACTTTCATCACAGCCTGGTGAAGGCAGATAATTGCGTCATGATGAGCTTCCATTCTCGTTTATCGATATCGCCGGGAGCACTCCCTTCGGGCCCAGTCTTCCTTGCAAGCCTTGTTGCGATGGCGTTGCTTGCAGGCATTGACTTCATCGACGGTCCTGAAGTGTGGCTGAATTCGCTTTACACAATCCCCGTTGGAGCAGTTGCCTTTTTCTGCGTTCAGAAAAAGCAGGTGATCGGCTCCGTGTTGCTCAGCGTTGCCTGCCAGGCCATCGTATTTCGAACCTACCCATTGGCGCCTATTCCTGAGATCGCCGACTCATGTATTGCTCTTGTATCGTCCGCGGTGGTCGCATATTTTGGTCAAATGGCTCGCGCCAGCTTTCTCGCCGTCGATAGGCTCGCGACCACCGATGCCCTGACCGGATTGAAGAATCGCCGGAGCTTCGACTTCATCGCCGATGTAGAGATCGCAAAGCAGAAGCGTTACGGGGGCTTCTTTTCTCTGGCGATCATCGACCTTGACGGCTTCAAGCGTTTGAACGATTCGCTCGGCCATCGCGCCGGAGATAAGGCGTTGCAGGCCCTTGCCGGCATCCTGCGCCAATCCACACGGCAATCCGACACGGTTGCCCGGATGGGCGGAGACGAATTCGCGATCCTGATGCCCAATACCATGGCAGCGGATTGCCGCATGATTTGCCGTCAGCTTTCCGGGAGGATTGCGACCCAAATGGCGGATGCTGGTTTCGAGATCACCGCGAGTATCGGATATTCGGTATTCGAGCGGGCGCCAGAATCGATGTCAGAGGCCCTGCATAAGGTAGATTCGGCCATGTATGCCGCGAAAGCAAGGGGAACTGGGTAAGTTGTTGACGCTTATTGGATGCCTGCCGATTCGCAGGCAACGGTGAGCCTTCCGCAGCCCCCTGGTCATGCTGCAAAACAGCGGAAGTCAGAAAGACTCTGAGTTTGGCGCTGCTTACGATCATTCACTCTTCTCGCCATGACAAGTCCGCACCGCCTCGATGGCCCGCTCTAGCCCCACGCCGCGGGAGCCTTTGACAAGTGCTCCATCGCCGGGCTGGAGGGTCTGCGTGGGCCACAGGACGGCGGCTTCGGTGGTTGGCAGGAACAGCGATGCGACGCCGCCGGCGCAGGCGGCGGGGAGCGCGGCGAGGGTGCGGATCATTGAGCGCAAGGCTTCGGGATTGGAGTTATAGCTGTCGTTGACGATGGTTGCGCCCTAGAGGTCGATGACCTGGCTGCGCTTGCCGCTCGACGTGAGAGAGGAGTGACGCTTCAGGGAACGCTGTGGCAGTGATCCTGAACTTGCGGAGTTCTTGCGAGAGATGGCACATTTGTTCCTGGATAATGATTTACACTTGGCAGCTATAGTGCGTAAGTGGGCAAACCAGCTTACTGATATTCGATGGGGTGAATGGGCCCCAAGGTCAATGGATCAGGGATGGATTGGCGATGGATTCTCATATCTCTTAGCTGGATTCTGTCAGTGAGAGCCACTCACAACCCGCGGGGAGAAGGTTCTCCGGCAGCAACCTTAATGGATTTTTTGCGAGCTCAGATTCGCCTGAATGTTTCGAGCCATGTCGACAACGATCTCCCTTTGTGGCGATAACCGGTCCTCGACCGCTCTTTGGTAGGTGTCGGCCCATAGATGTTTTCGTGTCGCAACCTGATAGAGATTCCCAGTGGCGCGCAGGTTCCCCCCTGATTCGGTGATGGAGCCTTCGAATACATAGTCCGCATGCAAATCTTTTGCAACAGATTCCAGGGAAGCATGATTTCCGTCGTACTTCATCACCGATCCGCGCGACACAATCCGCAACTCCTGGCTTTTTCCCAACTCGGTGATCAGTTGCTCTGTCATGCCTTCCGCAAGGTAGTTTTGAGCTGGATCATTCGACAAACTGTCAAAAGGGAGGACGACCACTGTTGGAAGCATATTGTCCCCCGCCTGACGGACAAGTACCGAATGCAGTCTTCCTGAAGCGAAAGCGATCGTCAGCAACACCAGCACAGTCAAACTCGACACGGCGATGATGCTGGTACGTCTCCACCAGGGCTTGGCTGGTTGCGGACCTTCCGCGTCTCGACTAGGATCAGGAATCACACCCGACCTGCCTTCGCTCTCTTCCAGCGCGGCATCTGGACTCCCTTTCTGAAATCCCGATGCGCCGTTGGAAAATGTTACGGGCGCAAGGAGCCGATACCCGACACGCGGCAGTGTCTCGATAAATTTGGGGGCGTCGGCCGTATCGTCCAATGCACGCCGCAGCCGCATCATGGCCGTATTCAGCCCCTGGTCAAAGTCCACATACTCCTGCGTTGGCCAAAGCTTCCGGTGCAAATCTTCGCGCGAAACCACGCTGCCGGGCTGCTCCAGCAGCATGGTCAGAATTTGAAAGGCATGATTCTGGATACGGATTCGTTTGCTGTCCCGGAAAAGCTCGTGGGAGCGGAGATCGACGTGGTACGGCCCAAGGCAGGCAATGTGGGAAACAACCGGATCATGCGTGCTGAGATCCACCGGGATTCCGCCGTTCCAATCGACGGAATCAATGTTAGAAGTCCTCCCCTCCACCGTCAACTGAATACCGCCTCTACACCCGCTAGCCGCCGCAAGGATTTGCTGGTAGTGAAGAAGACAGGCCACCCGGAACGTGGGCGGCCTGCAGCGGTTAAATCATTCAACATCAATGAAATGCAGGTTTGTTCTGCCTGTTGGGGTAGCCGTGGAAAGCGTGTTTAATGGTGTGCGACAAGCCAGTCGAGGATGGGCTTCCAAACCAGCGTTTCGGCATTCGTTGCAAGCACCGTATCGGCATGGCCGAAATCAAGCGTTCTCTCGTCATCCGGCAGGAGCTGAATCAGGACTTTCGTTACATCCTTGCTGGCGGTGAGCCCCAGCGTGTAGTAGCTGGTCTTCCCAAATCCTCCCTGCGCGCCGACAAGCAGGATCGGGACTTCGATTCGACCTAGATGCTGAACGAACGGCACCGGTGACTGGCCGCAGAACATTACGTCCCCGTCTAGATCCCCTTTCATCGGATAGTGAGGCGGAATGTTTTCGAGCACATCGAGCCAAACCCTATCTTTGGTAAAGCGGAGCTGAGTTGGGAGCCCGTTTTCGTCAAAAACTCCCCCTACAAAATGCCAGAATTGCCCATTCAGCAATTCGGGATCGGCTCCGAACAGCAGGGCGGCCTGGTAGTTTGTGGTGCCTGGGATGTTCTCGGAAGGATCATCGGGCGCCGACAGCGCCAGCTCGCTCAGGGATTTGAGGAAGAGACCGCTGTCATCGCTGTAGATCCCGGCATCGAGATTCGCCTGGTCGGCTGCGGCAAATCCGCAGCTGATCGCGCGGTAGTTTTCGTCTTCGAGCTTCACGCCAATGTCGAGAGGAATGAACCCCTTGACGTTGCGCAGGCCTCGGGGCATCTGCGTCTCTTCCCCGACAACCGTGTATCCGACGATCCCGCCCCAGCTGAATCCGAGCAGGTCGAGTTGCCCGAACCCCTGTCCAGTCCCGAGGCGAATCTGGCGGGCCAGAGAAAGAGCGGTCTCCGCGTCGCGGACGTCGCGTTCCAACCCCCAGTCCTTCATGAAGTCAAAATTCGTGGTTTCCGCTGGGACCAGCGCCCAGCGATAGTCCATTCCCCATACGTCAATGTTGTTCTCAGCCAGGTAGATCGCCATCGCCTGGTCCCATGCGGGCACCTTGGAGATCGAAGGCACCATAAACATGGCCTCGAAGTAGTTGGGGCTTCCGGCAAGAAGCAGAATGCCGTCGACCGTATGAACGGGACGGTACGGGAACACTTCCTTCACGACGCGGTGCAACCGGATGCGGTCGTACTGGCCCGGGCCGACCTTCACATCGAAGCGGTAATGGACGATGTCGCCGTGGATCACCGTTCGGTCCATGTGGGTAATGAATGCCGGGGGATCCTTGGAAACCGGCCCTTCGTGACTGGCTTGCGCTGCCGCCGAAGGAACCAGAACCATCGGCGCCAGGCACACAGACAGAAGCAAAATTAAAATGCAAATTCGTTTCATCGAAACCCTTCCTGCACTGGGCTTGAGCAGCCTTGTTGGGCCTTGCTTCCGGGGGTATTGTGTTGGCTGAGCCCGTGGTTCGCTCGCAGAAGTTGAAGATGGCGATGGAGAAGGCCTCAACCGCCAGCACACAAGCCCGCGTGCGTCTCAAATTCCCCGGCACCCCGAAGAATCGCTCCGTTGCGGCTTGAATAGCAATGGACCGGAGATGAACTAACGATGGATTCTTATGGCTTATGGCTGACTTATGCCGGCATTGGCCTGGGAGCGGTGTCGAGAAGACTCTTGGCGGCTGGGGTGCGAAGACGCAGGTTCGCGCAGCGAAACGCTTTCCGGCTCCGCGACCCTTATGAACCCCGCCGCTCCTCATCCATCGCCAAACTACAGGGTCATCCTGGGCATTTTGGACATACGGTTCAATGCAGCGGAGATAATTTCTATGGAACCCGGATGTCACGTGCTAACTGGTTGATAATAAACGAGATGAACTATCTTCTGCGCGTCGGGGACGGAACTTTCACGACTGGCCCCACCTTTAACACAAGTAAGATCGCCAACACCGAAGAGTTTACGTTTGGGGGAGAATAATCTTACTACGGACCTGTGCGGGGGCGGTCAGTAATGACCGTCCCTACCGCGACCGCAATGAGGCGAAAAGAACCCCGAGCGTGTGCTTCCCTGATTCAAATTGTGAATCGGGCGCTTCAAGACAAGGCGATGTCACCATGGAGGCGATTCAACACTGGAAAGAGAATTGATTCGTCAGAAGAAATCGTGGGCGAGTGGAGGTTCAGGAAGTTTGGCAAGTGAGTGATATGCGCGAGTTCGAGGACGGGGAAGGTGCGAAAGCCGTAGGATTTTCTCATGGTGACTTTGGCT
>Ga0181527_1000578_pt1 | contig 41784 bp, 27 predicted proteins | sample PEATcosm2014_Bin_30_FD_119762 | JGI IMG/M metagenome (GOLD analysis project Ga0181527, IMG submission 119762) | Peatland microbial communities from MTU Mesocosm Facility, Houghton, MI, USA - PEATcosm2014_Bin06_60_metaG | ecosystem: Environmental > Terrestrial > Soil > Wetlands > Peat | place...
ATGGCTTCAACCAGCACCTCCCTCAATTCACCGTTGGCGATCGCGGCGCCGGTGTCGAACCGCGCGTCGTGCAGAGTCTCGGAGAGAGACAGCGCTTGGTCTTCGTCATCATCTTTGTCAAGCGAAACGTTCTTCTTTCTGTTTCTGAACGCGTCTATCACCCTGTTGCGAATTGCCTGATATGCATAGGCCGACAGGCTGCGCAGCGGCATCAAGGGATCGGCGCGGTCCAAAAGACCGGTCATCACGTCCTGCACGATGTCCTCGCCGTCGCGGTCCGCCGCATCGCCGATCAGCGAACGAACGTAGCCAACCAGCGCCGAACGCTCAGCTTTGATGAATGCGGCGATTCTGTCATTGATCGATTGCATTGTTCTACCGTGTAGGACGGAACGGGGCGAAGGATTATTGCATGTTTTTGAGCACCGACGACGGCAGAGGCGCGTCCGCCGCAGAGCGAAGCGCGCCGGTCTCGTGCAGGAGCGAGCGAACCGCTTCGCGTACGTCAAAAACCGGGATCGCTTCCACGGCCGCGCCGGGAACGGGCGAGAGGACCGCCCGGTACATGTCCGACAGCGGCAAGTATTGGACAAAGAATTCGGGGAGGTTTACGTAGAGCGCAACCACCGGGATATTGAACGCCGCCGCAACATGCACGATGCACGTGTCAACCGTGAGCACCAGGGAAGCATTTTTGACGACGGGGATGGTTCCGAGAATTGAGGGGGTTTCAAACACGCAACTCCGCGGCACGCGCCGGGCAATGGCATGAACCCGTTGTTTGTCGCGGGGCTCACTCAGGAGCACGGCGGGACCGCACTCCCTGGGAAGCCAATTGAGCAACTCCGCCCATTTTTCGTCTTTCCAGTACCGCACCGGGCCGGAGGCCGATATGTTCACTGCGAAATACCCGGAGACAGCGTTCGCTTTCCGAAACTCGTCAAATGCGGCGTCGTACGAGGGAGCATGCGGCAGGCTTGGCCGCGACGGTGCATTCTCTATCCCCAGATACTCGAGGTTTCGCAGGCTCCTCGCCGCATAGTGCTCTCCCCCGGCTTTTTGTTCGCACGCGGGATGCGTGAAAACCGTGTCGCCGCGAAACCCGATTTTCATGGGCGCTTGCGCGAGGCGGGCGAGCACGGAGCTTTCGGTTGATTTATGCTCCTTTGGGTCAAGCCATACGTCAAACGTGGTCGTGCGGAGCATTGCGATGAGTCGCAACGTACCCCACGGACGCTTGGTGTACACGTGCACGCGGTCGATGCACGGGTTTCCCGCGGCAATGGCGTAGTTGTTCCTGCCTGCGATTAAATGCAGTTCGTTGCCCGGATGCGCGGCCTTAAGGGCGGAAAACAGGGGCGTTATCAGAAGCAGGTCCCCGATGCGGCCGAGCTGAACGATGCAGATCTTTCTGGCCCGATTGTCCCATGCCCGCGTGCTCATGAATACAAAATACACGCCGGCCGCACCACGAAATCAAGGGAAACACCTTACTTTACAATCGTGCATTTCATCGTGCTGGTAAATTGGCCTGCGGAAAATCGCACGCAGTACGCGCCCGACGCGAGCCTCGAAAGGTCCACGTCCCGGCTGTAAAGTCCCGCAGGTTGCGAAACCGCCGGCAGAGCGTTAACGCGGCGCGACAGAGCGTCGAACACTTCTATGGCAACCCGGCTGGACCGCGGGAGCTGGTAAACCACGCGGATAATCCTGCCGAAGAGGCTGGGATAACTTGCAAATACGGAATACCTTCCCGGCAATCGAGGAGCGTGCACAGGCAGAGACAGCACCGACGGCCCGGCCCGAGCGGCAATGCCGCACGGCGGAGAGGCCGTACGCGCAAGCGTGATTGTGTCTGTGCCGTCAAAGGCTGAAGAACGTACGAGACTTGTGCCGAACTCGGTCCAGTACAGCCTCCGTGCTGCTCGGTCTGTGGTTATATACTGGGGACTCGCGCAATTGGCAACAATCGTGGTCACGGCCGTGCCGTCGAGCTTCGACCTGCCGATGCTCCCCGCATTCGCATCTGTCCAAAAAATGAACCCGCTGTCGGGATCGAGCGCTATGCCGACGGGACCGGCAAGGCCCGTGATGATTCCGTGCCATGCGGCCTGCGGCGCGGCGGCAGCCCGCTCAAGCGCGCCCGCGTCGAAATCGGCCCAGTACATTGTTTGCGTTTTTTCGTCCACCGCGATTCCGTACGGGGTGTTGGCGCTCGCCGCGCCGAAGAATTCGAGCAGCTCGGCGGAAGATCCGTCGAGGTTTGCCCGAAAAATCGAGGGGCCCGAGGCCAGATTCGTGCCGGTCCAGTATAATTTCTTATTTGTCGAGTCTACTGCGATGCCCCTGATGCACGATTGCAACGATACCGCGGTGCCCGAATCACCGAGGTCTGCACCGGCAAATTTGACATGTGCGTTAAGAAAGGCGAGTTCAGTCCAGAAGACCGCGTTTGTTCCCCGGCTTATCGCCAGTGCCTGCGGAAGGGACTGCGCCGTAAGCGCCAGCGTCGATGTGATTGCACCGCTTCCATCGGCGAGCACGAGCCTGGGCGCGCCAAAATTCGCCTCCGTCCAGTACAGGGTAACGCCTTCTGCGCGAAAAGCATGCAGGGCGATGAAACACACGACCACTCCCAACGCCGCCATTTTCCTCTTCCCCATTGCAAACTCCTTTCGTAAACGCAACCGTCGATCGACCGCCTCGGTTCCCTGCTAGTTACGAGCGGGGAATATGCCCGTAAGCGCGATGATGAAATTAACGCACTCAAAAGGCGGCATAATAGGATGCGGCTGACCTCCGCCCGCCGGGCTTACCGAGATTGCCGACGAGGCCATTGTCGCATTGCTTGTTTTTCCGTACGACGGAGTCGCCGAGGCGTTGCGGGCGGGCAACGCGGTTTGCGGCCTGTCGGTTGTTGCAACGGTTGAATCAACCGCCAGTACGGCGCCGTGCGTATGCACAGGCATTTGGGCCACGGTAAGCGTTTCAGTCTCCTGCCCACCCATGTCGCCCAGATTTCTGGGAGTCAAATTGGTGCCGGTACCCGCATTCATCGGAAACCGTCCCCGAAGATCCGGCAGCGCAAATGTTGTCGTTCCATTGCCTCCGTACGTTGTGCCGAGCAGAGAAAACAACGGGGTGTTTTGGCTGATCGGAAGCAGCGAGCCGTCGCAGAACGCCCATCCGACCGGGGCAAAGTTTCCTGCGAACATCTTGATCTCGCCCAGATAATTGTTTTGGGCATTAACAGAAGCTGCATTCAGAAAAAAGAAGACCACAAACGCAGGAAGCGCATTCCCTACCACGCTTTGCTTTCTAATCCGGGCCGCGGCACTTGTCATGATATCCTCCTTTACTTGTTAATAATCCGGGAACAACATGCCTACGCAAGTATCGTTCCAATTGGAAGATCCTCGCGTGCGGACCCGTATCGCCAGGAAGAAGAAGTCAAAGAGAACGGGTCAATTGGAAGATGACGATTCGCGCTTTTGATAATGCTTTTGGCAACAAGGAATCGATGCTGCCGATTCGAACGGTGCAATCCGGCCCCTGACGTTGAGGCGCCTTTCCTTTACATTATGCGCAACCTTCAGATTCTTCCGCGGGAATTAAGATAAAATGTTATTTTCGATGCGGTGCATAGCGCAAACGACCACCGCCCGAGGCGGGGTTTCTCTTGAAACCACTGCCATAGGCATCAAAACAAATGCTCGTTCAAGGTAGCAGAAAATGAAACGAGACTGGAGCAAGACCCCCGTGCCCCTGTGCCGGCACCTGTCGCTTGGCGCTTTTCTGCTGCTGTCGCTGGCAGTTCCTGACCTCCCAGCCCAACCGCAGGTGCCTAACCCGTACCCCGGCATCACCTTCCGCCAGCACGAACTTGCCCGGCTGGCCATGCACGAGTTCTTTGCTCAGCATTGGGAATCCGCTGAATCCACGGGTTGCGAAATGTTTCGTTTGGAACAGGCAGAAACCCTGCTTCCCCTAAGCAACATGCTTCGGTTTGCCATGCGGGCCTGGCGAATACTGAATGACGAATTCGACTCCCCGCAGGAGCGGGAAACCCTGGAAGAAGATCTCAAGCCGCTTCGGACTGAATGCATCCGCATACTTCATAAACAACATTTTGCAGACTCCACGCGCCCGACGCGCATGTTCCTGGAGGCCGGAATCAATGGGTTCAATGCCACGCTGATCATCAGGTCAAAACCTCTGAGCTCGCTTTCCGCCGGCCTCCAGTGCTATCGGACGCTCGATTCCGTGAGAACGCTCGCCCCGCAAATCAAGGATGTCTACCTTGGGCTCGGACTTTTCCAATGCTCGCTCGCAAACGAACCGGGCATAATCGGGTTTGCGTTGCACCTTTTCAACCGGCTTCAGGTAAGCCTCGATTCGGGTCTCACGTATCTCCGTATCTGCTCGGACGGCGCATTGTACACCAGGGAAGGCGCAAAAGAGTACCTTCTCCAATTCCTTTCGCCGTCAATCGAAAACGAAGCTGCCGAGAAGAGGAGAATCTTGAAATCGCTTGAAGCCGAGTTTCCGTGCAACCCTTTTTACGTTTTCCAGGATATCGACGAGGGAGTGGCATTCCACCGGGAGAACGTTTTTTCCAAAGCCGAGTTTGCCTGGGCCCTGTCACAGGTCCGCGCGTTTGACACAAGTAACTCCTCAGCGAGGCGTTTTGCAAATCTTGTCAAATGGCAATGCGCTGCAATTGATTCCGCGGCTTCGGCGGATTCGCGCATGGAGCCGGCAGAGCCGGGCCAGGCGTACTCCTTTTATCCCGTTTTCCTGGTCGCCGCAAAATTGAGATTTCTTCTGGATTGCAACAAGAACCTTGGCCCTGAGACGCAAAAGATCGCCCTCCGTTTGTATCATCGCCAAAGGAAACAGGCGTTTTCGATCATCCGGAGATCCGATATCAACCCTATGCTTAGGGAATTCTACCTGTGGCACATGGAAGACGGTTTGCCGTGACGCATGGCCTATCATAAAAAGCGAGCAAAATCGGCGCGTAAAGCTGTATATTATTGACTGGCGTGGAGCCTTCCACAGTTTTGAAAAATATTTCCTTTTTGTTTGCCCGATGACCCCGCTCAGCGGGGAATGCGCGGGCTTAGTTATTAAATCCAAAAGGGGGGGACGATGTTTAAGCGTATTAGCATTTTGGCGCTTGCCCTGATGGTTGCAGGCGTTGTTTCCGGCTTTGCTCAAACCTATACGCCGGATTCGAGTAACAGAGTTACAATCAATCTGGGCGCCACGGCCTGGAAGATGATTACCTCCGATGCCACAGGCGCGCAGGCACCTGCTTACAACGACGCAGGAGGCGCTGACGTGGGCATTCCGCACTGTATGGCCGAAGACCAGACGTTTGTCAACAACACGTCGGGAGGCGGAAATCTTCCCGGTGGACCGTACTGGTACCGCAAGAAGTTTACGCTCGACCCTTCCTATTCCGGCAGAAAGGTTTTTCTGGAATTCGAGGGAGTTCATCTGGGCTGCCAAGTGTATGTAAACGGCACGATGCTGCCGACCACAAGCACGATAAATCCCCAGGCCACGCATGTAATCGGGTTTGTCGGCTTCACGAATGACATAACGAGCCTGGTAACATTCGACGGAACCAACAACGTGATCGCGGTCCGAGTGGCAATGAACGCCGCCTGGTTTGCAGATCCCGGATTTTCAACGGTGTTCAGGTTCGGCCAGGGTAGCGGCGGGCCTTTCCGGCCGGCGTGGCTGCACATTACCGACAAGGTCCATGTGCCGAGCAACGAGTATTCCGGCATGCAGCAATGGGGAACGTATGTGGCTACCACGAACCTCTCCGTCGACGGATCGCAGGCGACCGTGCGCATCCTCACCAATGTCCAGAATGATAACGCCACGGCCCAGGCGGTCACCCTTACCACAAAGGTGGTTGATGCTTCAAACAACATGGTGGCCCTTTCGCAAGACGCAACGCAAAGCATCGCCGCAGGCTCGAACTTTGTCTTCGACCAGACAGGAACCATCGCCAATCCCAAACTGTGGTATCCCAACAACAGTCCCTTCGGGAAGCCGAACCTTTATAAGGTCTATCACATAGTCAAAGTTGGAAACACGGTGGTGGACCTTGTCCAGAGTCCGCTTGGAATACGCACGATCACCTGGGACAAGAACTTCCCTTATATCAATGGTCATGTGCATCACTTGTATGGCGCCGCATCGCGGTACGATTATCCGGCGCTGGGTACGGCCGTGCCGCCCGCCCTGCAATGGCGCGACGCAAAGATCCTTGCCGACATCGGCGGCAACCTGTGGAGGCCAGGCCACTCGTCATGCAGCGAGACTTTCGTTGAGGCGTGCGACGCGTTCGGCATCATGATCGTCCAGCCCAGCGGCGAAGGCGAGGGAGCCTTCTCCGACGGAGCGAATGCACCCGCGAGCCGTCTTATTCTCAAGAAAGAGATCCATCGGGACATGATCATCCGGGACCGCAGCCACCCGTCCATTCTCGCATGGGAAGCGTCGAACGGCGACATGGATTCGCTGTATGCCGACACGTTGCGAACCATCAGCAACACGTGGGACTCGCTGGCGCCCAGGGTCATTTCCCTGCGCGGCAAACCTTTCACAAACGGCAAGATAGACCTTCATGGGTGCACGCTTACCGGCTGCGACGCCCAGCAGAAACCGCTCGGCAACAACATAAATTTCCCGTGGTGGGGATCGGAATATTGGGGCAGGCACAGCTCGCGTTTTGCCTACGACTTTCAGGTCGATTTCTGCGGCGAATTCCTGCGCGACTGGGCAGGCGGGATCAAGAACAATTGTTTTGGAATGTGCCAGTGGTATTTGATGGAAACGCCGGGCGAAACCGGACCCTACGAGGAGGGTGTGAACGCAAATAACGCACGGTCTTTCGGCTCCTCAATGACCGACTTCAGCCGCATCCCGAAGTTCCTGTATTACCAATACGGCGTGTGCTGGATCCCCTATTCGCTCCAGCCGAGGATCGCAATCGCCAACCATTGGAACCGTTCGGGAACCGTTCGGGTGGACGTATGGAGCAACTGTCCCTCGGTCCGCCTCAGTGTTAACGGAACCGTCGTCGGCACACAGACGCCAAACGGCCAGCAAGGCGCGGCGGGCGGGATAACCGACGTGAGCAATACCACAACGCAAGAGCCATTCCAGTGCACGTTTACCAACGTCGCATGGCAGGCCGGCACGCTCAAAGCCGATGGCCTTGACGCCAACGGAAATGTTGTGTGCACCGACCAGAAGGTGACGGCCGGCGCTCCGGACCATATAGTACTCACCCAGCAACAGAACATCACGAAACCAAACGGCGAAACGTTCAACATGACGGCAAACGGGACCGACGCCGCGGTCATTCAAGCGACAATCGTTGACGCCAGCGGCAACTGGTGCCCCACCGATTCCGGAATAATTACCTGGAGCGTGGCCGGACCGGCCACGTATCGCGGCGGCAGCGACCAGTTTGTGACCGCAGGCCAGGGCTACGGCTATCACGCTCCGCTGGACCCAAATCTCGATATAGAAGGCGGCAAGGCATCGGTCGCGGTGCGGTCGCAGTTTGCAACAGGGACAGTTACCGTGAGCGCCACAGTGGCTGGCCTCCCCCAGCCGACTGCCACCACTTCGTTTAACATAATGCCGGTTTCCGATATGGTGGTCGTGGCAAACCCGGCCCGTCCTGCGGCGCTCTCGGGCAATCCGGCTATGGCGAGGATTTATGTCGCGGGCAGCCTTGTGCGCTATTACCTTCCTGCCGTGTCCAACGTGTCGGCCGACATTGTCAACGCTCACGGCCAGACCGTGCGCAGGCTGCAGGCGTCATCCCAGGCGGCAGGCTGGCATTCCATCAGGATTGGTTCACAACTGGCAGCCCTTGATAATGGAATCTCAGGCGTCTATTTTGTCAAGCTTATGGTAAACGGATCGGCCCTTGAGGCACAGAAGATGGTGTTGATGCGCTGACAAGCGCCGGCACAAAGGTCATCAGGGACTTGATGCGTTTTTGCGATGGAACGGGGGAACCCGAGAGTCGTTTCCACTTCCGGGACAACTCTCGGGTTCCCCGCCTTCTATAGAGGCCACGGGCTTTCTGGAACCTTTCGACGTTTTCCCTTGGAGTAAACTACAACGGCCCAGGCGATGGTCCGCGCCGGAAAGATCACGAGGGTCTTCTTTGTAGCTCGCTCTGGGAAGCAATTCCTTCTTAGACACTTGAAGCTGCAAAGATCATAGAAGTGTTCGCAAATTCATCATGTTCGCAGATATTTCATAATTGTATATTGTTAAATATCATTAGATTACAGATCAGCATGTTCGCAAAGAGATGGGGTATTTTTTGAGAAATACGTCACCTTGCTTCTATTTATTTAGTATATTATTGGATTAAAAAAGCACGTTCGAAAAACAAATGTGGTATTTTGGGAAAGATAATCGTAAAATCGGGTTATCAGATTATTGAAAGCATAGCCGATCGCTTTATCGGTTAAACAACCTACCCACCCCCTTAAAGGAGGCTTGTTTAAATGAGAAACGTATCAACAACGGTTCTCCTTTTGGTTTCTGTCGTTTTCGGCCAAATGATCAACATTTCGGGCACGGTGACGAGCACGGGCGGGCAGCCGATCCAAGGGGCCACGGTGCAAATATTTTCAACGCCAATGGCATGTACCACAAAGGCTGACGGTACGTATCTGCTGTCAGGGTCCACACACACGATCGGCATGAGTTCGGCGCAATTTATTCCCAATAGTATCACCTACCAGAACCATTCGTTTACGTTTACCGTTTCGGCTGCGGCAACGGCCAGTGCCAAACTCTACGACCTGGCAGGACGCACTGTGGCTAAAATTTTTAACGGCCGCCTGAACCAGGGTGTAAACCGGGTCCCATTTTCAATGGAGGGCATCGGCCGGACAATGCTGCTCCTGCGCACAAAGATCGGCGACGTCAGCGGAACCTACATGTTCAATCCCGCGGTTCCCGCCTCGTTCGTGATCCGCTCTTCGTCCCGCATCAGCGGCGGTTTGTCCAAAACCATGGCGCTCGATTGGCTGCAGGCAAGCAAGACGGGATACACAACCAAGATCGAGACCTTAGGTTCGTATACCGGCGTCGTGAATTGTACCTTGTCAACGGTCGCCACAGGCGCCCCTAATTTCGGGCCCAATGTCCATATTTTCGATCCTACGATGGCGATGGGCACGATTCAATCCACCATGGATGGTCTTGTCGGTTCCACCGGGCAGTTCAGCTCGCAACGCACCGCATTCCTGTTCAAGCCCGGCAATTACTCGTTGACCATAACGGTTGACTATTACATTCAGGCGTACGGTCTGGGAATGTCTCCCGAAGACGTGCAGATAACTGGCGCGGTGCAGGCAACAAGCGAGGGCACAAATTCTTTCTGGCGCGGCGCGGAAGGCTTTTCCGTTACGCCCACGGGCGGGACCGATGTCTGGGCAGTATCGCAAGCCGACCCCTTCCGACGCATGCATGTCAAAGGCGCATTGAGTATTTGCAACAGCGGCGCTAGCGGCGGCTTCATATCCGATTCTAAAATCGATGGCACAATAACTACCAGTTGTGCACAACAGTTTTACATACGAAACAGTGTCGTCAATGGAGCTAATGCCGGCGGTATCTGGAACTTTTTGTTCCAGGGATGCGATAATCCTCCGGCCGAGACCTGGCCGACGGGCGGGATAAGTGTGGTCGCCAATACACCGCTGATCCGCGAGAAACCGTACCTGGTATTCGACAACACTTCCGAATTGTACTCCGTTTTCGTCCCGGCACTGCGCACGAATTGCCAGGGTACAACCTGGTATAACGCAACTCCGGCCGGCCAACTTATGCCTATCGACCAGTTCTATATTGCAATTGCCGGCACCGACAATGCCGCCACGATTAACGCGGCGCTTGCACAAGGCAAGAACCTTATCCTCACCCCGGGTATTTACGTACTCAGTACACCAATCCTAGTACAGCGCCCCGGTACCGTGGTGCTGGGCCTGGGCATGCCAACGCTGCAGGCGCAGAACGGCTCGACTGTCCTCAAGACCGCGGACGCGGATGGCCTCACCATCGCCAATATTCTTTACGAAGCCGGCTCAGGTGGTGATTCGCCTTGTTTGCTCCAAGTAGGTGATTCCGGCAGCGTGGCCGACCACACTGCCAACCCGCCTATCGTCTTTGACCTGTTCCTTCGCTGCGGTGGTTCCGTTGCCGGTACCACCAAGATCGGAGCAATCTTCAATAGCAACAACACCATCCTCGATCATTCCTGGATCTGGCGAGCCGACCATGGAGCAGGCGCCGGATGGAACACGGACTCAACAACTATCAGAGATGGGCTCTACATCAACGGAAACAATTGCATCACCTACGGACAGATGGTGGAGCATTGGCAAAAGTACAACACCGTCTGGAACGGCGACAACGGCCAGCAGTATTTCTATCAGAATGAGCTCCCCTACGACGTGCCGAACCAGGCGTCGTGGATGGAAGGCACTGTCCCGGGAATACCTGCCATCAAGGTGACCGACCGGGCCACAAAATTCTACGGATGGGGACTAGGCATCTATTCTTACATGAGGAGGGCCGCGATCACAACCACCAATGCGGTGGAAGCGCCGAAGCTGCCGGGAGTATCGGTCCATCGTATCGTCACCTTTGCGCTTGCCGGAGACCAGGGAACGATTTTGCATGCGATAAACGACACGGGGACGGCGGTGAAGAATCCAAGTCCTACTATGATCAGATTCGGGGACTATGTAGGGCATTGATTGTTGGGATAAGAGTAAAATAGGTACTTCATGAAAATTGAAGAGGGTGATCGGAAGGTCACCCTTTTTTGTTACCAATTCCATCAACTACAAAATTAAGATAAAAACATGGGCGTTCCCCCTTTGCAAGGGCGCAATGTATTGCACCCTTGCAAAGGGGTCGGCCCTCCTTCCGGTCTCGGGCTTTGCCCTTGGGCCGCCACGGCCCTATACCGCAGTAGCGGCCGGGTCCGGGCGGCACCGCGCTCCAGCGCGGCCTCCAGTCCGGCCTAACGCTGGGCAGAAGACATTACCATATTTGTCAAGATGGCCTGCGGCAATGGCTGATTTTAGGGAATGACGTTGGCTTGTCGAAATGCGCTGGATTTTAATTTAGGACGGCCGTGAGGTTGAACGGATGCAACATCTTTGCTTCACAACTGCCGCTCCAAGGGTGCGCGCAACGGGTGATCCGGTCTTGCAACGCGCCTACCAACGCCGCACCCCGCGAAGCTCCCAAAGGCATTTTAATTAATTGATTGTCAGGTGAATACTATTTCAACACACACGACCGATCAAGATTCTTGGCTCACCAATTCCAACTTCTTCCCCCTCGTCAACTTCTTTACTTTGCATTCCCTCTTCATTGCCTCACCCCGTGTTCCGCACTTTTCAACATACCTGAGCGTTACGGGCAAATGTGCCCTTGTATATTTCGCTCCCCTGCCCGCCTGATGCGCGGCAAGCCGCGCCTGCACGTCATTTGAAATTCCCGCGTACAAAGAGCCGTCGCAGCATTCGAGTATGTAAAGGAACCATTCGGCTTTACGCGTCGCGACCTTCCGGCGTTTGCGTGTCATCAAAAGATCGACAACTTACTAAGGGTCCGCTCTCCTAGCTGTGTCATTTCAAGCAAATAGATCCCTTTACTTAATAAGGAAGTTTCGAGAATGAGGCCGGCAGCCGGGATGTCTTGGGTATTGATCACCCGAACAACTTTGCCGGAACAATTCAAAAGCTTGACAACCGCGCCCACCTTTGTATCCGCTCCGGAAATGGAAATACTGAAGTTTCCATTGGAAAGTTTCTTTATCGCCATCCGCCTCGCGTAGCGGGACCCGGCTTGCGAACCCGGACCGATTGGCGAGACAACGCCGACTCCGGGACGGATGCCGTATAAAAATCCGTATAAAGCAATTTTCCCCCGCATGGTCTGCTGCGGCGTAAATTCGGAATGGGCATACACATAACGGGTATTGAAATAAACCTCACCAACAGGCCAGGTCGAATTGGCAGGATAGCTGAAGGCCGTCATCCAGCTTGGATTGCCCATAACCATGCCGCCTCCCCAATCGACGACATTGAAGTACGGGGTCATTCCAGGATGCTGACCCGGAGTACCGTCATTCTGGCCTGAGATGTACATAGCGTCGACACTACGTTTTGTGGAAAGCGGTGTTGATGCTGTGGTCATCTGGATCAGGTTCGCCGGGTTTCTGCCGAGTCCCCAGTCAGCTTCCAAAATCAGGGCATTCTCCAGAAAATCTTTGTCGGCCTGGGTTGTTGCCACGGCACGGGCAAGGATCGTCCGCTGAACATTTTGTTCGGTATGGAACCACCCGGTATTATTATCCGTTGAACGCCGGGAAGGCCTTGAATTACTATAGTTGGCCTCGCTGTTTTTCGCCTCGTTGATTATCGAGCCTTTCATATTGCTATACAAGGTAGGGTAATTGACGGTACGGTTGGTGAAAAGATACGCGGCGGTTGCCCATAGCTGGTTATAGGCGGTTACATCTATGATGGTGGAGGTCGCGTTGGTAACCTTGCTTTCGGCATTGATTTCGTTTTCATAAATCGTGTTTCCCGTTACATTGTAAAGGTACGCGGCAGCCAACATCTTGAGGTCTCTGCCCCGCACATAGCCGTCACCGATTCCTTGTTCAAAGTCAAGCATCTGATCGGCGAGTCCCCCGGCATAATTGTACGCATTGACGGCCGAGTCCCGGTAGGTGTTCATGAGCGTTGTGAGACCGGCAATGCGGAATGCTTCGGCCAGCATGGCCGCGTTGGCGGCGCTGGCCCATGCCGCAAGTGCGTTAGCTCCGGCTTGATAAAAAACATTGTTGCTGTTGGGGTTCGTAAGTCCGTACCCGTATGCCTGGCCGTCGCGCAGGTTCAGCCAGAAATCCACTTCGTTTCTGGCTTCGTCAATAATGTCCGGAATGCCGTTGCCGCTCTCCGGTATGCCGAGGTTGTCGTCGGAAATAGCGCCGTTCGTTAGAATGAAAGGCAGAAGCATATCGTAGATATTTGAAATGTGGCTCATGTTCCTGTCCCAATCGGCCGCATCCGCATGCCCGCCGATTGCCCGCATGTTGGTCCTGCCCGTGGAATAGGGAGCCCACGCATCGGGATTATCGTACGCATCCCCGCCGGAAAAAGTTGTCCAATTGGCATTGGTCGGCTCCATGGTGGTGATATACACCACCGTGCTGGGCGGGTTGACACCCGGTATATACAGCGGACGGCGCGGAACCGGCCGTATGCCGACACTGTCCTGGCCGATGCGCATGTAGAAATAGCCGCGTTCATTCACCATAAACGGATCATGATACACATCATCGGCAATCTCAAAATCCTGGCTGCAGCCGACCCCATCGATGACCAGCCGGTACGTTCCCGGCGTGTAATTGCCGGTAAAATCAGCTTTCCATACGCTGGACATGGTGAAATTGTACCCCTGCGCTTCGCCGGCGCTTGCTTTCCAGAAAGCAACCGTGGCCACCTGCTGCGACGTCTGGGAAACGGTGTTATACAGGTAGACGTTGTTTCCCTGGAAACTCGTGTAATCCCTGGCGCCGCCATCACCCAGCCAGCAGTAAAGGTCTGCGGCTTTGATACTCGCGGCCGTGGAATAGCCAACAAGGTTGACATGCACGGCTTCGGAAAGGCTTTTGTAAATATCATAAGTGAATGTCTTGGAGGTTGAATCGGCATTGGTGTTTGCATTGATCTGAAGGGCATAGGTTTTTCCCTGCACCATAGAACTAGGCAGTTTCAGATAAATAGAGTGCTCCATGGTGTGCGAATAGGCAAAATCGCTGCCCGTCCAATTGCCCTCGTACATGCCGTTGAGTTTTGATTTCCGGAAGCAGGCGGTGGGCGCCAGTCCCGCCGCGCCGTACGCAACGTCGTCGGTTGAGGTAAGTTTCCAGGAGGCGGTCGCTACGGCATTGGCGGTATTGAGGGCAGTACCATAATTTACAACGTAATTCTTACTCGCATCATGGCCAAGATTGAGAAAAGCCGTCGGCCCCAAACCATCATCCACAAAGTCAACGTCCCCGTCTTTGAAATACACCTGGAGGTAGTCCTTGTCAACGACTTTTACTTCAGCAAGCATTGATGCCTGTAAGGTCTGAAAGAATGAAAGCAAGAGCATTAACCCCAGAACAGAAACGGCATTGTGTGTACGGTGCGGATGCCTTGGCATACGTACTCCTTTTTTGATATTTTCCGGAGGTAGAAGCGCCGACAGATGCAAAATAGTTATCAGCCGTAGCGAGGAGTTACTAATCAGTTTATGCGTAAGGTTCCGTAAACCGTTCGTAGTGAGCACTTTGGCAGGCCCAGTGCAGGCTTCTCGAACCATGAACACCCCGTTTATCGCGCCGCGCTACAACGTGGCCGAAAAACCGTCGAGAAACTGGACAGTGTCCCACTCTTCGGCTCTCAGGGCAAGCATCACATCGCCGGAAACCGGACGGAGAAATCCTGTCAGTAAAGTAGTCGCAGAGGCCGGAATGCTCATTCCTGATTCTCCGGAACTGTTCCCCGCGGTCACCCTGTAGTAGTAGGTTTTTCCTGTGTCAAGACCGGTATCGGTGAATGTGCCCGTGCTCGGGGCTCCGATACGCAAAGGATTGGAATCTGTATCCGTTGTATCCCTGTAGATTGCATAATATGTTGCACCTTGCACTGTAGTCCAGGTAACCACGATGCTTGTTTTGGAAACGGCGGTTGCCACAACATTCACAGGCACGGTGGGAACGGTTGTCGCGTTTACTGTGACCGATGGCCCGGACTCGCCCGAATCGCCAACAGCAGTTATCTTGTAATAGTACTGTGTACCGGCGGACAAACCCGTGTCGGTGAATGTTTCTGTGGTGTCGCTCACGGTTCCTACAACCGAATATGGCCCACTGCCGGAGCCGCTCCTGTAAACCTTGTATGAGATTGTTGGCGTATCGTACGGAAAGCTTTTCCAGATTACGGTGATGCTGTCGCTCGTTACCCTTGTAATCATAACTCCCAGCGGAGCCGCGCGATTGGTTGTTGCACTTGCCGGGGCCGATTGGCCCGACTCGCCTGAAGTATCAAGCGCGGTCACCTTGTAGTAATACAGGGTTGACGGAGACAAACTTGTATCCGCTGTACCTGAATCGATAATCGTATCTGCGGTCACAGTGCCGACCGCCACGTAGCTTCCGGTGTCGTTTGTAGCGCTCCTGTATACCTTGAACGATTTGGCACCCGCAACCGGCGGCCATACCACCATGATGCTAACGGAAGAAACGGCCGTTGCCATCAAGCCCACCGGCATTGCAGGAATGGTAATCGCGGTTATCGGCGTCGATAACCGCGATTCCTGCGAACCACTGGCCGCCTCAATTTTGTAGTAATAGATTGTCCCGGCCTCGAGGCCGGTATCAACGAAGGTGTCGATTGAAACCGTTCCGATAGCCGCAAAGGCGCCCGTGTCCGACAAGCTCCTGTAGGTATTGTAGGTGGCGGCTCCGGGCATCACCGCCCAATTGATGGAAATGGCGGAGCTGGAAACGCCGATGGCGGCCACGTTCGAGGGAATCGCAGTGGTTGAATAAACCGGTGAGGACGTATCGGATCCGAAATTGTTGGATGCAACTACCTTGTAATAATACAGGTTGCCGGCAACCAGACCGGTATCGACGAAAGAATCCGGCGCCACGGTTTTTGCAAACGAGAATGTCCCGCTATCGCTCGCGCCGCGCAAAACAGTGTACGAGGTGGCGCCCAGAATCCTCACCCACCCGACGCGGATACTGTTCATGCCCACCCCCGACGCCCACACGCTCAAGGGAACCGGCGGCTTTACCGACGTGTTCACCGACGAATTTGAACAGGACAGCATAAATCCTATTGTCAAGAGAATTGGAAGGAGGAATTTGGGAGTCTGGATCATAACGTGCCAGCATGCGCGACAGCGGACGGCGGTTGAATGAATCCCATAGCGAGCGCATTCCCCGAAGGTTCGCTTGCGCGGCTACTCCTGTAGCGTTGTATGCAGTCGTAGTCGTGGTGCTTCGGGGTTAGCGAGCGACTATAGATATGTTTTTTTCCATAGGGATGGAAGATTCCTCGTCCCGCGGGACGAGGTTCTTCAATTCCGGGCAATGAAACCCGGGCCTTTGATCTTAAGAGGGAAAAATAGCTGGATCGCGCAGGAATGTCAATTTGTTGATGTGATACGCCTCAGCGAGCAGCCTGCAATGCGCTCGCTGTGCGATTCAATCATAAGTATGCCGCGTCCATCGGAGGATTGATAGTATTTTATGACGATAAGGGGCGGTGACCCGATTTTTTCTCCGGGATTGCAAAGGAATTTTTTGCTTCTTGCGTCTAGAAGCAATTTGAGGGGGCATCATGCACATTGTTTCCATACTCACGGCCGCTCTTGCCGGGACCGCGCTCACTGCGATTATTGCATTTTTCATGTCGAGGATCGGGGAAAAAGCGGCATTCGACCGCGGGGCAGGCCAGAGCGCAAACCAGCTCGGCGTTCTTCAGGAAAAATTATCTACCCTTGCCGCACAGATACAAGACCTTACTGCGCGGCTTGCCTCGGCAGAGGCACTGTCCGAACAGGAACGCGAGAAGTCGTGCGAGCTCACCGCGCGCGCCGCAGCGCTCGAAATTTCCGCGAACCGCGTGCCCCAGTTCGAGAAGGAACTGTACGCCTCGCGCCAGGAAGTGTCGCAAAAGCAAAGCGACATCGCACGCCTCGAAACAATAATCGACAAAGAACGCAGGCAAACCGAAGAGAAACTCGCCCTGCTCAATGAGGCCAAGGAACAGATGAAATCGGATTTCCAGAACCTTGCCAACAGGATCCTGGAGGAGAAAAGCGCAAAGTTTACCGAGCAGAACAAGCTTAACATAGACACCATCATGTCTCCCCTTCGCGACCAGCTTTCCGAGTTCAAGAAGCGCGTGGAAGACGTGTACGACAAGGAATCAAAAGACCGCGTTTCCCTGTTCATGGAAATCACCAATCTCAAGCAGCTGAATCAGAAGATCAGTGAAGATGCAGTCAACCTCACCAACGCACTCAAAGGCGACAACAAAACGCAGGGAACCTGGGGGGAACTCGCGCTGGAACGCGTGCTCGAGATGTCGGGTCTGCAGAAAGGCAGAGAGTATGAAGTGCAGGTACACACCCACGATGCAAACGGCAGCGGCTACAAGCCCGATGTCGTGATTTACCTTCCGGAGAACAAACAGGTGATCGTCGATGCAAAAGTATCGCTCCTCGCCTACGAGCAATACTGCAGCGCCGACACCGAGGAAGAACGCAGGGCCAAGCTCAAAGACCATGTCGCGGCCGTGCGCAATCAGGTACGCCTTCTAAGCTCAAAAAACTACGATCAGCTCCTCGAGGTTCGGTCCCTCGACTACGTTCTCCTGTTTATCAACGTAGAGGCGGCATTCCTCGCCGCCATCAAAGAGGACAAGGAGCTTTTTAGCGACGCTTTTGCAAAGAACATCATCCTTGTGTGCCCTTCCACCCTGCTGGTCACGCTGCGCACGATTGCCAATATCTGGAGGTACGAATACCAGAACCAGAATGCCCAGACTATTGCGAAGAAAGCGGCCGATCTGTACGACAAGTTCGTCACGTTCGTCGCCACCCTTGAAGACGTGAACGCGGCAATACGAAAAGCGTCCGCCGAGTGCGATTCCGCAATCAAACTCCTTTCAACGGGAAAAGGCAATCTTGTAAAGAAAGTGGAGGACTTCAAACAGCTCGGCGTGAAGGGCAAGAAGAACTTGCCCATCCAATTGATTGACGCTTCGGACGGTGACGAAGAAGATGCCGGCCAGGCCGGCGCTCTATGTTGAGGCCGCGGAGGACGTGATATGAGGACAGCCGCCCGGCGGGCGACAAACGGTCCATTCCTGCAACCTCGAACTTCTTTTCCCTTGCTTGTTTACATCCCCCTCGCGAAAAGCTATTTTTCTTTCCGAGAGAGAAGGATCTTGAAGAGCCACTTAACCCGCAATCATCAATCTGCAATCTAAAATTATGAGGAGAGGTGTCCGAGCGGCTTAAGGAGCACGCCTGGAAAGCGTGTGTGCAGAAATGTACCCTGGGTTCAAATCCCAGCCTCTCCGCCACTATGCGGAAGGGGTCCTTTGCCGGACAGGCAAAGGACCCCTTTTTGTTGTATTTTGGGCATGACAATCACACGTCGATGGAGACGGCGAAGTGTGTTGTACCAGTGGCTACCCGGGATATCGGGGAGGTGCTCATAGCGGGTACTATGGAGGAGGCAGAAATTACTATCGAGGGCACTATCGTGGCTATTATGTATGGGGGGCATATTGGCCCTATTGGTCACCAGGTACGTAGGTAACCTATCTTCCCGACGACTATACCACAGTTTACGTCGAGGGAACGCCCTATTATCTTTGCGACGGATTCTATTCACACTATCTTCGAACGGGTACGTAGTTGTATTCACACGGAATCTAGTAACCCACCAGCTCCGCTGGTGAGTTTTGCTGTAGCCGAGATTATTATCTACGCAGGAAGCGTAGATAATCCATCTTTAGATGCTAATCAATTCCTTGAAGATCGTCTGAAAGAAACTCTTGCGGAATGTTCACGCCTGCGTCGTCGCAATGCGCCATCCTGCAGGCATCCTTGATGTATTTCATCATAATGCCTGTGACAAATTTCCAGAGATATGTTGTAAATCCGTACGATACGAAAATGCCATCCTTGTTTTTATACCATAACTTGTAGAAACCAACCCTTTGATTCGCCAGAATCTGGCAGTCCTGAATTATATCTTCGCCGTGATCTATGAGAACCTGACCGTAGACGGTCGTTGTAGTCCGATAAAGAAAATAACCCGTCAAATGGAGAAGCAATTTTTGACGAGATGCGGCATCTCCCTTCCTAATATTCCGGAATAATATTCTTTCTTCTTTACGTGTTAGACGGGGATATTGCCGAGCGATTTTATAATACGATGAAAAGATATTTTGCCTGTACTTAATAGAAATTGCTATCGCGATTTGAAGAGAGTAGGGTTTGCCTGCATTATGACGATAGGGTAACAATCCGAGAAATAAAACGGCGACCTGTCGTCGGAATTATAGCCAACGTGCATGAAATACTTGCCTGCTGACAATGCCGTCGGCACGGTGAGTGTCGTATCATCCAACGGAACCGAAACAAAAGGGTTAGTAAAAAGGGAATCGCGGGATATCTCGAAAGCATACGCAATGGCATTCGTTAGACTATGCCATGCGAACTTCGGTTGCGCTACGAGGAAAGTGTCGAAGGGAGGAATGAAAACGATGGGTGCCGAAGTGAAATCCTTATGAAGACTTGCCACATCCCCCGCCGAAAAACCGACCGTATAATAGAAAACATTATTGAGCAATCCGATAAAATAGGACTCATTTTTGATACCGTGCTTTCCGACCGTGAAAGTATCCGTGCCGGGATAAAGACTTCCCAGGACGGCCCCGTTATCGACGGAGACCCCGTCAATGTAAAGATTCACGACGCCTTGATATCTGACGGCTATTGCACTGTGCCATTTTCCGTCATCGAGCGAATCAGGGGTGTCGTAATATCCGTGGTTTCCGAGAAAAATCCTGACCCTGTCGTTGGTAAAGGAAAGGAAGACCCCGGTATTGTACGGGTCTCCCGTGCCCGCCATATCCATCCTGTCCGACATGGACCCTGAAGATGTGGTTGTATTAAACGTGAAGCCGAAAGTGAAATCGCTGTCCGTCATGGCATGAATTGTGGAATCAGGTAGCCCTATGGATAGATAATAAGTCCCGTTCATCGAGAGACAGCTATTCGAGTCCCCCAGTTGTATCGGGGCTGAAGAGGTGAGGTTAAGGCCGTTGCCCGATTGATCTCTTGCCGTTACTCCAGTTACGGTCGAATTGTTGAATTGATAATAGAAGAGAAGACCTGTCTTAGGAATATTAGCCCCGCTCGCTCCCATGCACAACAAAACAATGAAAAGTGTCGACTTCATCGCTTTCATAAAGTCACCTTACTAAATGAAGTGAAGTGGCGATTCTTTGCGTACCGGCTTCAAGAACGAGGACATAGGTTCCCATGCCCACTGATCCGCCATGCTCGTCTCTCCTGTCCCAATTTATGATATACCAGCCCCCGGTCGAGAGATGAGTCGTCAGGATACGTACCAACCTACCCTGCAGGTTATAGATCTTCAGTGAAACGTTCTTTATTCCTCCCGCGCTCGGAATACCATACCGGATCTGCACTATGTTTGAAACGCGTTTGACGGAGAGCTGAAGTGTGTTGATCTCGTTTTTGTCGAGCTTATTAATAAACGGGAGAGCCTTTGAACTCTGAGGCGCCAAGACTAAGAGAGAAGTGTAAGGAGTGACAATCCCGTATTTGAGTCCGAGAGCCGTTACCTGGTTTATGAGGGAAGGCACCGACCCTTGCAGCTCTATTTGGTTGAGATAATAATCCACTTTCATGGAAGCCCAGAGTTGCGGAATCGAGTGATAATTTGTCTTAGACACCGGGAAATTGACTGCGAGAGTTTCCGCGATAGCCGTATCGTTTCGTATTCCGGAAAGAGCAATCTGATATGCCTTCGGCTGGAACGGGGCAGCGGGCCGATAATATCTTCCCATTATCAACAGCTGGCCACCGTCGGGAAGAGAGGGTAATGTCACGGGGTATACGTCCGTATCTCCAATAACATTCAGTTTTATGTTATTCAAAACGGGATACATCAACTGTTCGAGAGTCGTGGTAAGATTGCCCTGAGCCGTGTCCGCGGTGGGGAGCGTTACCAGTATACCCCCGTTTTGGCTTGAAAGGATTGAAAGAAAGTTTTCGTCGGCATCTTCATCCAAAGCCACCGTATAGAGAGGCACCTTGAGGGAATCTGCCGTGGTTAGGGCATCGATCATCTGCGCCGTGGTCAGCCGGAGCGGCCAGTTTATGTATCCGTCAGTCAGGAGAAAAATTGCGTTGCTGGTCGTGCTGCTCCAGCTTGATGTCATGGCCTGTTTAAGAGGACCGTAAAGATTGGTGATCCCTTCAATATGAACATTCTGTAAGAACACAATCGCCGCGCTTATGTTTGCCGGCGTGGCGGCGACCAAATCAGGTTCAAAACTGTTAAACGCGGTATTGAACGAAATAATATTGAATTTATCCGTTGGCGAGAGCAGGCCCAAAGCATGTTTGAGGGATGCGATGATTTGACTGAACCTATCTCCCGTCATGGAATAGGATGCGTCGACGACGAACACGACTTCCCGACTTCTCGAGCTTTGAGGATACGGGGCAGTGAGCCACGTGACGAAGTAGCTATTGGTCTCGGTTGAGTCGAATGAATAGGTGGTATCAAGACCGGGGACATAGGTGGCCGTTGTCAGTCTGTATTTTGCTGGAGAAGTTTTTACGATATTGAGTTCGAGATCTTTGGTCGCATAGGCATTTGAGAGGTAATAGACGAGATTGTAGGAATTCGGGTTGACCCTGTATATCCCGATTTCACTCTGGGAAAAATTGGGAACCAGGACGTTGAAAACCGTGTCCTGCGAGACGACGGATATGGAGATATATGTGCTCTCCGGTGCTATGTTGGAAAGGTTTGCGGTCGTAAGAGGAAAGAGATATGACGAACTGTCAAAAGCCGATTTTAACGGTGTTGCGTAAGTGAGTTCGATTCTCCTTCCCGACAGGGAATCGGTGACGCTTGCAGGGTCGAGGGGATAAATATTCAGTTGGTATTCATTGTTGCCGACATAATTCAAAAGGGCCGGGTCAACCGTCAACCTCACGGAATTATCATACGCGGCGGTGGCCTGGGTTTTCTGCATCGGGACCGCGACGCAGCGCTGGTTGCCTATCCATAGAACGAGTTGAGTAACGATGGAACCTTCAGGCAATGTGAAATCGAAAATGCCTTCCTTTATGGAAGCATCCGTGTTGCTGAACGTTTCGTCGATGTGTGTCGTCGCAATCTGATCGTTGATGACCACATTGGCGTCGATCGCCTTGAGCCACAGTGGGACAAAAGCCGCATTTGTTCCGGGACTGCGGCCTTTCAGCGACCCGAAACCGTTGGCGAGCGAGAAGGACACGAACAACAGGAAGACCAGTTTTACACACATTCGGTTCATGATTATTTATCCTTTTTCGGGAAATGCTGCCGGTATGCCCATCTTGTCAGGTCGAAAACTTTTCAGTAATATCGGAATGAGTCCTCGTCTTCAAACCTTCCCGGAAATCCCGGTCATAGAACTTTTCCCCCATGTCATTCCTAGGTAACCGTTTTTAAAAAATCCTCGGATCATACCTCATGTCAATATATACCAGCCGAGACCGGAGTACATCGTAGCTACCTTGGGAAGCTGGCAAATGCAATTTTCAGGGAATCAGACGTTGCCGAAGTCATACCCATACCGTTATAATATACTGCCAATCCCACGCTTTGCAAGCTCCCTTGAAAAAAAGTGTTTTCTGGCAGAAACCACTGCCTTTTCAAGCCTAGGGAAATCCCCAAAGGAAGGCCAATTCCAAGCTGATTTCGCGCACAACCGCCCCTTAAAGGCCAGCATCTTTCACTGGAAACCAGGATTAGAACCTCCGGAAATATTTGCAATAAGAAAACAAGGTAAAGCATGTAATCTTGACGAGTGAATTGACTCCTCAGTGAACAGGTCAACAATCTTTCGTTTGAAATCCGTAATCTTATACGGAAGGTGGATAAGCGTCGACCTTTGTTAGCATCTGTTCGCGGGCGGCTTGTCCCTGCAGTCAACGCCAAAATCGCTTAAAAAACGCGAATCTCGACACTTCTAAACAAAATAACAGGGTATAAAAGGGTATAGCTGGGCAATTTTGGGCATTTTGAAGGTTGACAATTTGCGACAACGTTTCAAGAAGTTCAGACTGTTTTTTGCCGTTCTCCCCGCTTGCTTCGCGTTCGCCCGTCTGGGAACGATGAATTCAAGCGGAAGCCGACCACAACGCTCCTGGAAAGCGGGAAACGGTGGATCGACTCAGAACCATCGTCACTAAAAACCTCCGCAAAAAGTATCTCCGGTGTTGCACATGACCGGTCTACCTCGTGATCCGTTTCCTGATGGTTTCCCTGTCCAGAGCCTGACGATAGAAAATCGAGAAAATCAGGAACCCGGTCGCGCATATGCCGAAAAAAATACAGGCAGTTTTTTGGCCGAGAGCATGAAATGCAACCGAAGAAAAGGCCGAAAGAAATGACATGATCAAGCCGATACCCCGGATCACGGTGTTTTTCAGGCTGGCGAGGGTGCTGTTGATTTCACTTTGCTCAACCTTGAATTTCAGGTTCCCCCGCTCGATGCGCCGGATAAACCTGTTCGCTCTATCGGGAAGAACGTACAGGTCCCTGAGATAGTTTCCGGCCCGCGAAAGCAGGCTGTTCAATCCCTGCCTGAAATTTTCCTCCATGAGCCTGTCGAAAGACGGCTTCAACTCCTCATAAATATTGATTTCCGGATGCAGCGAGGCGGTGATTCCGACCAGCGTGCCGATTGTGCGGCCTACGTAGGCCCATTCCACCGGGAGCGTGATGGGTTGAGTGTAGATGATTTCAACAAGTTCATTGACAATCGGTGAAAGATCAACGGCCATGATTGGGCCTCGCTCCAGTTTCACCGATGAAAGCACCTTGTCGAAGAAAAACTCGACCACGGGAAGCAGGGCTTGGGTGTCGGCGCCCTTGCGCAGAAAGCCGAGATCATTCAAAACCTCAATGACGGTTTCGTAGTCGCGGCCGAGAAGAGCCGTGAGGCCGCGCTTCACGCCGTCGCTCATTTTTTCGGTGATCTCCCCTGCCATGCCGAAATCGAGAAGGGCCAGTCGGCTGTCGTCCAGCACAAGGATGTTGCCGGGATGGGGATCGAAGTGAATAAGCTTGATGAACAGGAATTGTTCCAGATATATTTCAATCAGCCTGCGGGATAGAAGTACAGGGTCGTTATTTCGTGAAAGCCATTTTTCCTTATCCGTTATCTTGTCGCCCCTGACATACTCCATGACGATGATGCGCCCGGTACAGTATTCATCGTACATGCGGGGTATGAAAAGATACGGGACATTTTTGAAGGCGTCCCGGAATTTTCCGGCGATAAAGACCTCGCGCCTGAAATTCAGCTCGTCCCCGGTGACCCGGACGAATTCCTCGAGTACGCTCTCGAAATCCATCCGTTCCCGGAAAAACCTGATGTCGGAAAAAAACCTGAAGGTCAGGTGAAGGATGGCGAAATCAAGATCGATAAGGTCGGTAATACCCGGTTTGAGAATCTTAAGGACCACCTCGTCCCCGTTTTTCAGGACAGCTCGGTGGACCTGTCCAAGCGAGGCGGAAGCGAGCGGTACAGGGTCTATCCTCGTGAAAATGTCCTGGAAATCGGCATATTCCTCACGTATTATTTTTTCCATTTCCGAAAACGGTTTTGCCGGGACCTCATCCTGAAGTCCCTTGAGCGTGGCGATATACGGAGCCGGTAGAATGTCCTGGCGGGCGGATAAAAATTGGCAGAGCTTTATCAGCACTCCCCCCATATGCACTGCCAAGTCGTAGAGTTCCTTGGCACGCTTCTCGTGTGTTTTCTGCATCCGGGCCTGAGCGCGTTCGAACCCCATTCTACGCGCCAAGGCGGATTCTTTTCTGAAGTCAAGGCCGATCTTGAAAAAGAGGGCGGCGACTTTAAAAAGCCTGGTTCTTGTTTTCATGGCATCACGGACCCGCTATTTTTCCTTCAGAACCTTGTCTATCTTGTCTCCGAGTTCTGCAACCATCTTCTTGAGCTCGTCGATTTCGGCCACGGTGGCAATCCCTATTTTCCCCGCCACTTCCGAGACTTTTTCCCTTGCTTTTTTGACCTCTTTTTCATGTTTTTTCATAAACTCGTCCTTGGATTCTTCCATGCCCCGGGCAAACTTCTTGAAGCGCTCCTCGCGCTTTTCCCTGAACTCCGTTGTTTTCTTGTCGATTTCTTGACTCGCCGCGAACATGAGAACCGCCAAATCCTTTAACAGATTTCCCATAAAATCCTCCTTTGAAAAGGGGTTGATTTTAAAGGCCAGTATTCATGAAAATAATTCGTATCTCCTGGCAGACTATTGTTCTGTAACTTCCGCAGCGACTCGAGCGTCACGGAACCGACCCATATCAAGCGATCTTGTACACAAATGGGGGAAAAGTGTGTCTGCTTTGAGTGGATGCGGGGAAATAAATGTGGCGCGCGTTCTGTGAGAATGGCATAATAAGGTGACACAAGTTAGGAAAGAAAGAAGGCAATTATGGACCTGAAACATTGTTGCGGGCTTGCGGCAGGCATGTGCCTTGTCCTCGCTCTTCAATCCGAGGCTGCGCCCAACTGGGTCCAGCAGACCAGCCATACGCTCGCCACCCTCGGGGGCATATCCTTCCTTGACGAGAATACGGGGTTTATCACCGGAGACAGCGGCGTGGTCCTCAAGACCAAAGACGGAGGAGCCACCTGGACCAGATTGTCTGCGGGCGCCGGCTACGGGCTCATGGATGTCCACGCGATCGATTCGAATCTCCTCTATATCTCGACCAGCAAAGGCGGCAACGTCGTAAAATCAGCCGACGGCGGCGCTACGTGGAGCGTTCTGGCCGTGGAAAACGATTCAACGGACCGCGGCATGGCCATCTGGTTTACGTCACCGCTCAAAGGTTTTGTTTGCATAGGGAAATATCCCTTCTTGAATTCGAGGATTTTCGGGACCGCGGACGGCGGATTAACATGGAATGCGGCGTACACAACCACGGCGTGGATTAGCTACCTCTCGTTTCCCGATGCCGCTCACGGCTTTGCCACAAGCAGCGCGGGCGGCGTGGTGACAACCACCGACAGCGGCGCCACGTGGACGTCTTCGAGCACGGGCCAGGGGTTGTTCCTGTCGGGAGTGTATTTTGTCAACAAAGACACCGGGTATGTCGGCGGGGTGGGAGGGGTAACGAACGGCAGGTACACCGATGTGAACCTGTTGAAAACCACTAACGGCGGGACCACCTGGTCCACGGTCAATACCGGTGTCGTGGCGATCAGGATGTGGTTTGTGAACGACAGCACCGGGTATTTGGTGGGCGGGGATTCGATACTTGTGAGCAGCACTGACTATACCGCGAGCAACTTCCGTCTCATGCAAACGCTGGACGGCGGGAAGACATGGCAGCGCATCGACCTCGGCGTCACCGCCGATATCAATGGCGTCTGTTTCCCAAGCGCAAACGTGGGCTATGTCGCGGGTAGCGGCGGCACGATATTCAAGTATCAGGCGCCAACGGCCGTTCGCGGGAAAGAAAATCAACCAATAGGCATTGGCACGCGCATCGATGTCGCGGCCGCCGGCTCGGGTGAATTGCGGATAAGCTACTCCCTTTCCGCTGAGGCAGGGGATGTCGGCTTTTCGATGTACAATGTCAAGGGAGCGTGCGTCTGGAAGAAAGTCATCGGTGGCAGCCGCGCGGGTACGGGTTTGAACACCGTCGTTTTCCGGATGAATTCCCGCATGCCGGCGGGAATGTACGTGGTCACCATGTCGTCGGCAGGCGGCCTGTCGGAGCAGCGGACGATCGCCCAGAGGATGGTGTCCTGGCTACCGTGAAGAATCGGACAGCCGGACGTTCCGCTTTCAATGAGTGTCTTGTGAAGTAAGAGGCTCTTTCCGTCAAGGGGAAGAGCCTTTTCGTTTTGGAAAAGGACATAGTCTTTGACTTTTCACCCCGAAGCTCGACCCGGGGATGCTGTCCCGGGCGTGGAAGGCCATTGCTTTAACCTTTATTCCAGCCACCATCGTCGAATCCGACGTCCAGCCCAGTCTGCTTAATGCCTACTACCTCTTGTAATGCACTTTCTTCTTATCGAGACTGCTGTTCTCACTATCAAGAATGAGGGGCGGGCATTGTGACCGGTTCATTCCGGGGAGACAGCCCTATGCATCTTCGAGAATAGACTCAACCGGATTGACAGAACCAACTTGTGGTCATTCTGACTCGCGTTAGCCCTTATTTGGCAAGAAGGCATGCGATGCCTTCCGTGACTTTTCCAATGTAAAGGTATGGCTTGGTTATTGCGCACTATATAGTTAGCAGCCAGACTCAAATCTTAGCCGTGAAGTAGATCATCCCATAACATTAGCTCAAATTGTAAGCGCTTAATTGGAAGGGAGTCAATAAATATCCATGATTACCGGTGCAACAATGGCTGAACATCGAAACCCCGCTTTTAAGATCGGGGTATTTCAAATAGGAAACATCCTACGCAGACTCACTAACTACATGGAGGTTTCATGAAAACTTACACGAATCAATTAACAAGTATTCGATGGACACACTTCCTCGGAGCAATGCTGACAGTTGCTTTTATGGTGTCTGCCGCCATCGCTGCTGGTCCGACACCAGTGAACCTTGGAACAGCAGGCAATTTCGCGAGCCTCGCAAAAACAGGGATCTCAACTACTGGAGTCACCAAAATTACCGGTGATATTGGAGTGAGCCCAGCTGCTGCGACATACATCACCGGGTTTGGACTAATAAAGGACGCCTCAGGTACATTTGCGACATCATCTTTAGTCGTTGGAAATATATACGCTGCCAACTACACTGCTCCAACTCCAACTAAGATGACTACGGCAATTGGCGACATGCAAACCGCGTATACCAATGCAGCTGGACGCATGCTGCCTGATTATGCTGAATTGTATGCTGGAAATCTTACGGGGAAGACTCTCACGCCAGGTCTTTACAAGTGGAGCACTGGGGTTTTGGTATCTGCCGCTGGTGTCACCATCTCGGGCACTGCAACTGATGTCTGGATCTTCCAAATAGCGCAGACTTTAACATTGGCCAACGGTGCCATGGTAACCCTGAGTGGAGGAGCACAGGCTTCCAACATTTTCTGGCAGGTCGCCGGCAAAGTTACCCTTGGAACAACAGCTGCCATGAAGGGAATCATATTGTGTCAAACAGAGATTGTGATGAATACCGGCGCAACCCTGAGCGGCAGAGCGCTGGCACAAACCGCAGTTACATTAGAAGCCAATGCCATCACGGGGCCCGCGGTAAATGTCGTCGAGAATGTTTTAGTGCCTCAAAAATCAGGACTTCTTCAGACCTATCGAAATCGATCCATTGAATTTACTGTCCCGTCAAACGGAAAGGCAACATTGACAGTATATAATACAATCGGGCAAGAAGTCGCGACATTATTCAATGGCGAAGCGGAAGCCGGCAAGGACAATCAAGTACAATTCAATACGACTGGGTTGGCAAAAGGTTGGTATTTTTCAAAACTGGAATCCGACGATAAAGTAAATCTGGATAGGATGCTGATAGCTAAGTAAGGCGATTTCCAAGTCTTCAAGATTTGTATAATTTTTGCCGTGCCACGCCGGCAGGGGTTGGGTAACAATCTGAGGAATAATTCTGCTAATTGCATTATGTCAATATAGCGAGTTTTTTGCGGTTAAGAATGTTTGCTTGGAAGATGTCGTAGCCGACGCCCAACTCAAATCGCAGACGGCAAAGTGTATCGACTATCCTGGTTAAAGCCGACATCCTCTGCTTTTTTGTTGAAACCATTCCCCTCTCTTTCTGTCTAATAACCTTGGACAAGCAATTGTCTCAAATATTTCTTGAGGCGGGGGGATCCCATGGCCACAGTGAGCAAATCCGAATTGATCAAATTGCAGAAATCATTGGGAACAGATGAAGCAATTGGCAAGAAATTTAAGGTGACTCGACAGCGCACCAGCTTAGGAAAAAGTACGGGATTGAATCGAGATATACAAAACATCCAAAACGCGACAAAGAAATACTTTCACTTTTCAGAATGGGAAGGATAGGGCCTGAAATTGCCAAGAAATTTGGCATTTCGCCTTCAAATGTATATCGGGTGGTAGCTGAGATGCGAGGGAAGAAGTAGTGATTGGTAGGAGCATTTGATGAAGAAAGTTCACTGGCTTTTGCTCTGCGTCATTGGCTGCATCATCACCTGGACGGCTTTCGAGCTGCGCGCCGAGCGATCCGCCCATCCGCCCACATCGGGCTCCAATCTGCAAAAAATAGTAGTGTTGACGTTTGATGACGGTCCATCGGCCCGGTACACTCCGCAAATACTCGATATACTGAAGCAAAACGGCGTGCATGCGACTTTCTTTGTGATCGGACGCAACGTTGCTAAATACCCTGGACTGGTCAAAAGGGAGGTCGCAGAAGGTCACGCGGTTGGCAATCATACCTGGTCGCATCCGCTTTTCACTCCGCTCGAATCGCAAAGACAATTGTTCAACGAATTAGCCAAGGCCGATTCGGCCATCTATAATGCAGCTGGTGTGCATGTTTCCCTTTTCCGCCCGCCTCACGGGTGGGCCTCTCCTTGGATGGTGAAGAGCGTTGAAGGCATGGGCTATGATGTGATAAACTGGACGGTAGATCCCAAGGATTGGAAACATCCGAAAGCGAACATCATTATCAAACGCGTGGAGCATTCGCTGGGCGAGAGCGCGATTGTTCTATTGCATGATGGTCTGGAACTGAAGAATGATCCGGTTCAGGAGAATACCGTTCAAGCCCTGCGCGAGATCATTGCGGATTTTAAGGCAAAAGGATACCAATTCGTTACCGTGACGCAGCTTATTCATGAAAAGGAATTCGCTCAAGGGTACCGCACGCTCTTCCACGCCATCAGTGAACCGAAGGAGACGATGGAGACCTATCAATAAATCCAGAATCAGCAGCCGGTACCCAGCATCGCAACAGGAAAACAGAGCCCGGTAGTCGCCAATAGAAATAGTTCTTTCGTTAAAGGAACTGTTTCCACGGAAATTATCGCCAAGGCAGCATGGAGACGTAATTCCCTCTGCTCCAGCTTGCTGTTCCCTTTCTGCTTGCCAATGGCATAGCGCATGAATTGATTTTTACTCAGATTCACACTTCCCCTATCTGATTGCCTTGCACAATGGCGCGGTCGTATGGAATCGACGAACCTGTAACGTAGACATCGGCCATCGGCTGCTTTTCATGCATGAGAATCTTCCCGACAGTTGAGCAGACGCTATTGTTTTTCACAGTCGGTAAAGTGACTTTACGCTCTTGAGAATGCACGCAAAAAGGAGAGGATAAATGCATTTCAAAATGTCCCGCGTACTAAGGGCAATAGCGTGGACTGCGTTGGTGCTGACTGTCGCCCCTGTAAATGCGGGCCAAATTTTGGGTCCGTATACTGATTCCACCTACTTCACCAAAATTGCCTTCGGCGACCATTCACATTACCTTCAACCGTGGCGTGCCTACTTGGAAACCATGCCTGCTCAGCGTTTTTTGAACGGTGTGGGCCTGAATTTGCCGACCAATAATCCCAACCCCGATGTCCTTTTGCAGATGTTGTCCCGGTGTGGAATAAAAACCGGCCGTATTGAAATCGGCTGGGGAAACCTCGATTATCAAACTGACACGCTTCCTAACAATAACCATTCCTTTGGTAATCTTTTACAAGCATGCAAGAAGTGGGGAATTCGTCCGCTGATATTATTGAACGCCAATCAGGGAGTGCCGTGTCCTCTGCAGTTTTTTAATCGAACAGCTACTGCAGAAGCCGATTCGGGAAGTAAACAGGTGCAACTCGACAATGTCCAAGGACTGGTCATCGGCAAAAGTGGCATCAATAACCTTACCGGCTATTGGGCCGCCGAAGGCATGGTCACTGCGATAAACGGCAACGTCATTACCATTAGCAAAGCGTTGCCAAAAGCCATACCGGCAAACGCCACAGTCCCCATGGCACTCTTGAAGTATTCCCCCTTCTCCGTTCCCGGAAGCGCCGATTATAATGAAACCATGGCGGGTTGGAAAAAGTATGTTGGGACCGTCAGTGCCTTTGTGACCATGGCCCTGGGAACGGTTAATAGTGCGGATAAAGGTTTTGATCTTGAAATCTGGAACGAATTAACCTTCGGCTCGGCGTTCCTTTCAATCAATAATTATTTCGACGATCCCAAACCGTATACCTATTCCGAGAATGATATTTGGAACAATCTTGTTGACACTACAGCAGCTTACATAACGGCAAATTCCGACACGTTCCTTGGCGTGCGCTGTGTTGACGGATTCAGCAACACAATTCCATGGACCGCATCCTCCCAACTGCCAGAGCGGATTAACGCTCTGTCAAAACATCCCTATGCTGGGCGAAAGACCTTCCCGAAAGACGAACAGAACGGAACTAACCTTGATGCAGGGGGCAATATAGACGCTTACGTGCCTTCATATACTGAAATGTTTCCCGAGTATTTCGGATGCGCGATTCAGACCGAAACCATGGTGCGTGACATGGGGCCGATTACGAATAGCATTTATGGAACCAATCATGGCCGTTACGCACGCCTTAGCAACCCTTGCTGGACTTGGATAACCGAGGTTGGGATTGCACCCAGCGATAACGGGATCACTGATACGTCAATCGGTTTGGCGCTCAAGGCGAAAACATCTCTTCGATACTACGCATTCTTCCTTAATAAGGGAGTAGAGAACCAGCTGATTTATTCGGCAACCGATGGGAACATGGGGCTAGGGATTGTTCTGGACAAATTTGTGGATTATACCGAGAAAAATGCGGTATATCCCACAAATGACAGCGTGTACTTGTCTCCTGCGTGTATGGCGATACGAAACCTGACAACCTATTTCAAGACCGGATTGGATGAGGGGCTGACGCTTGACAACTGCCGTAACCTCACTTTGCTGTCGCTCACCGATAGTCACGACCACTATCAATTCACCGGTAACGGGAGCACCGCCAACCCGAACCTTTATGACCGGGATGTTTTCGCATTTTTGCCTTTTCAGGTCAATGCCAGCCGGTTTGTTGTAGCCTATTATGTGATGACACGGGATGTTCAAATCGCCCTTAATCCGGAACAATTTACCATGACCGTCAAAGGGTTCAAAGGAACGGGCGCCCAATTTACGGTCTATGATCCGTTGAATAATCAGGAAGTGCCCCTCCTGGTTAATTCGGTCAATGATAGCCAAGTTAGCCTAACCGTGACTACGGCCGATTATCCCTATTTGCTTACGGTGCAGGAAAAACCCAATTCAGCGGTCTTTGGTACTACGGCCGCAATAGATCATGGTGCAACGCATGTTTCATTTCGGTCGCTTCAAGTATTGACTAACGCAACTAGATGTATTGACCTGATCCCCGGCGTTAAGCAATTGTGCATCTATACTGCAACGGGACGAAAAGTATGGGCATTTAAGCGTGACGATGCAACGTTGCAAGAACGCGTTCTTTTGCCGAAATTGCATGGCCAGGGTATCTATCTTGTGCGGTTCAATTAACCAGAGAAACCATGTGGGTGTCCGTGTTGCGCAGTTGCTTATCGACGGTAAACAGGCCTGTCCTGCCGTGCACATATTACAATAAGATTTTCAGGAATATCTGGGAATTTGCTGCCGAAGATGTTGTCTTTTTGTAACCTTGTCAATGAAATGATTACAACTGTGATTTTGGACCTTTCCAAATTGCCTGACAAAGCCATGATAATCGACATGCGATGCGCTGCCTATGAACTCACCAACAACCAGGGATTCCAATGGGGTTATTTTGCAATCATAAAAAGAGTAATCATCATTCAATTTTGTTTACCGTTGCTGGTTCTTGGCGCCCAGCCAATATCTTTCTTTGCCCACTATATGCCTTGGTTCCAAACTCCAGGGTATAGCCACACCGGATGGACGCATTGGGGCGATACCATTCCCAATCAAACGTCTCACTACGCCCCCTTGATCGGACTCTATGATTCCCGCGACCCGAACGTACTTGAATACCAGGTTTTGGAAATGAAATACGCAGGTCTGGACGGATTGCTTATGGATTGGTATGGAATTAATGACTCGTTACCCGAATATGGGGCGCAGCCGATATTTCAAGTCCTCGCAAAGGCCGGATTGAAATTTGGCGTCGTTTGGGAGGACCGATATGCCGCTAGTCAAGGAGGCGCAACCCCCGTCCTGCAATTCATTGAAAACAATTTCTTCAACACCAGTAATTACTTGACGGTTTCAGGTCATCCGGTATTGCTTGCCTGGCAAACTACCTATCTTGACGGAAACACATGGCTGTCGGACATGAATTCGGTTTCCTTCAAGAACAAACCCATTCTATGTACCAGGGACACCGCGCTCGGGCCCGGTGCAGAAGGCGCATTCAGCTGGATAAATGCTGGGGGTGGCGCGGCACTCGCAATCCCCAGTCTTAACAATTTTTTGAATCATAGTTACGCGTACATGATACCGACGGCTTTCCCCCGATATAACGACGATTACTCGGGCTTTTCCTATGGATCCATAGCCGATCAGAACGGCCAGATGTTCATGAACACCTTTGTGGATTGCATAACAAGCGGCAATAGTATCATCCAAATCGCAACATGGAATGATTGGCAGGAAGGAACCATCATCGAACCATCGGTGGAATTTCAATATCGCGATCTGGATTCAATACAAAGCATGCGGAAGAAATATATTGATCCCACGTTCTTTTTTACGCCGGACAATCTGCAACTTCCGGATCGTCTTTTCAGGGCGCGAAGGCAGGCCACTTCAAGCGTAGCACATTTGGACAGCGTCTCTGACGCACTTTTTGATGGCAACCCCAGTCTTGCTGAAGAAATCCTAGACAATAAATCTACAGGAGTGATCTTTACCCGGTTCCAAACACCTGTTTTTGGGGTCCATCCTGGAACCGTCGTGTATGATGTCATGGGCAGAAAAATCCGATCCTTTGATCTCTCGCATTCCACTATGAAGGATTACCCGCGTGGGCTAACTTCCGGATTATACATAATTGACAAAAATGATGGAGCTGCTCTTGAACATTTTATCGTATCAGATCATTGACGCGCGCGCCTTCTTGCAAAAAGACCGCCCCTTGGCCAGGAACCCCCATCCGGAACAAAGGCCATGAAATTTCGGTTCAAGACAACGTTCCATCTTTGCCGATTGCTGGCATTCTCAGCGGCACTACTCGCAGTTTGTCCTGCGCTTTGCGCCGTACTGCTCGATTCCCATTTCACCCAGGCGGTCCTACGGATGCCTCGCCTTGAGCTCCTGTCATCGGCGTGGGCGGCCGACAACGATTTGTTCGCCGTGGGGCCCGAGCAGATCAAGGAAGACCTCGAAGCCTATTTTCAAAAAGCAACCTCCGCCATTGCCGCCAATGATTTCCGGGCCGCTCACCAGGAATTGTCGCTTATCAATTTCAGAATCGACAAATATAAGAAATCGCTTTCCAACGACGACAGGAAAGCCATCAAGTCCAGAGTGGCGTCGCTCGATGCCGGGATGAAACAGAAGGTTGACTCCCTCATCAAGGTCAACATCGCCATAGTGCAGAAACAAGGCCGTAAGGCGGGGTACGAGTTCAGGCAATTTCTTTCGCTCCAGGCAGGCTTGTCCGAAACGGAACTGGCGCCCGTGGACCAGGCGATAATGGAAAGCTCAAACGAAGAAGAGGAAACCGCTCCCGTTGCCAGCCTGTCGCCGCTTCCCTCGCCTCCTCCTGCCGCACCGACACCCGCACAGGAAATTCAGCCGCCGCCGGAACAGACACCCAAGCCACAACCTCAGCAAAACGTGGCGCAACAGCATGCAGAAGCACCGGCCCCTGCACCTTTACCCCGGAACGAGGCGCTTACCGAGGCGGTTGCGCGTCCATTCGAACCGGTGCATGCACCCGACACGATGCGGCGCCACGTAGAGCCTTTGCCCCAGCCTGCGGCGCCAGGACCGCCGGAATTTCCGGCTGTCCAGCCAAAACCGGAAAAACAACAGCCTGACGCCGATGAAGAGCGGGCAAGGCTCACGGCAGCATCCAAGGAGACAAAGGTTCGTACGCTGCTTGACGAAGGCAACACGGACGAGGCAATGACCGTCTTCCAGATCTATCAGAAGAACTTGCAGCGGTTTCTCGCCCCCCCGGCCTTTGAGAGCCTCAAGTCCGACGTGGAAACATCATTTTCGCAGAAACAGACCGGCCGCGCCCAAGCCTCACAGCTCGCGCAGGCAATCGAACGCCTGCTCGACCAGGACCGCGTCCCCGATGCCATGAGCGAGCTCAAAAAATCACGCGACGAGCTGCAGCGGTTCATGGACAAACAGGAATTGCGCGACCTGGAGAAACGGGTCGGCCAGGCATACGTCGAATACGAACGCAAGCAGGGCTCGGCCAATGCTGTCGTGGACGACATTCGCAGGCTCATTGCAGAGAGAAAGATCGAGGAAGCGTATTCGCTTTTTGAGAAGAAGCAGGCCGACCTCGTGAGGTATTGCGTCCGGGACACGTTCGACGCGATTCGCAAACAGGTGGAAGCCACCTACGAGACGGCAAAAGACAAAAAGAAACTCAGTCTGACGTGCCGGCGCGACATCATGTCGCTTATCAAGGCCGGAAAAGAACCCGATGCGAGCGCCCGGTTCTCGGAAAACCGGGCCATGCTTTCCGAATTCCTGGATGCAGCGGCATTCGCCGCGCTACAGGCCGAGGTGGATCGTGCAAACACGGCTTTTGCTGCGCGGCAGGCTGCGGCAAAATCCATCGCCGGCCGTATCGATTCCCTTGTTGGCGCCGGCCGGCCCAAGGAAGCGCATGACCTCTTCGAAAATGCCAAAGACAGATTAAAGCGCGACTTGGCCGACGACAAGCGTTTCTTCGATCTCAGGGAACGCGTATCCAAGGCCTACGGTGATCTACGCGACCAACAGCGCCAGGCCGCGGAGATATCCGACAAGATCTACCGTTTTGTGAACAGCAGGCAAGGACGAAAGGCCGATCTTCTTTTCAAAGAGAATACTCCCTCTTTGAAGATATACCTGGAAACGAACTCGTTTGTCCGGCTGCAGGCCTCTGTGGATTTGGCCCGCATTGAGTACGACAAGAAGGTGGCCTCTACCGCCGCAGCGATGAGCGAGGTCACGGCGCTTCTCGACCAGAACAAAGTGGAACAGGCCTATGCGGTCTTTAAGAAGTCCGAAGACGATATCGAGTTCTATTGCGCCGACGAGACCGCAGCCGCGGCTCTGGCAAAGCGCGCAAAGGCTGCCTATGCCGAATGCAAGGAACGGAAGACCTGGGCAGCCTCGGAAGTACATCACATACGGGAACTCATCGACAAGAGAAAAGGCAACGAAGCATATCCCCTCTTTGAGCAGGAACGCGCCCAGCTTGCGCACTATTGCGACGGCAAGTCGCTTGCCGAGCTTGACACAAGCGCTTCCGCGGCAAACAGGCGGTTCAACGTCGCCAAGGTCAGCGCAGAGCAGAACGCCACTGCCATCCGCGGCATGATCGTGCAAAAGCGCATCGACGATGCCTATGCCGCCTTTGACACGCTCGAACCGGACCTCAAATTTTACCTTGAGCAGTCTGAGTTCTCGGCTCTCAAGACGGTTGTAGAGAAATTTAACAGCGATCTCAAAGACAACAGACGTGAAGCCCGCGCAGTCGTGGACGCGATCAACCGTCTCATCGAGAAGGACCGGGGCGACACGGCGTATGCGCTTTTGTCGAATAACGATGGGGTCCTCAAAGCATATTTGCCCGCCCGTATATATGGGAGCCTCCGGTCGCGCGCCTCACGTGCAAAGTCCGAATGGGAAAACAACTGCGCCGCGGCGCAGGCTCTTGCCGACAGGCTGCAAATGAGGGCGCAGAAGGAAGACGGGGTGCTTTCTGCGCACGACGAGTTCGAAGAAAAACGCGACTTCCTGGAACATTACCTTGTCAACTGGAAATTCTCGCGGCTTGCGGTGGCGGTCGGCGCGCCATACGACGCGTTCATGGATAAGCGCAAACAAGCCCGTGCTACAGGCTCGGCAATCCGGCGGTTGATACGGGAAAACCAGGGCGTGGAGGCGCGCGCCGAGTTCCAGAACGTCGAAAGGAACCTTGGCAGGTATCTTCCCCGCGACGAATATGCTGATCTGTCTGCAAAGGTGTCGCAGGCCTACGAAGCTACGCTCCAGGGCAGAAAGGAGGCACGCGCAAAAGTCGAAAAAGTCCATGGCCTGCTTGGCATGGACAAGGCGGCAGAGGCCTACCGGGTCTTCACCGATGCGCAGCAGACCCTGGAAACGTATTTGTCAAGCACCGAATTCGATAGGGTTCGCAATGAAGTGACCTCCGCGTACGACGACCTTGAGAAGAAAGCCAGTCAGGTGCACGAGTATGCGAAAAAGCTGAGGCAATTGGTTGCAAAAAATAAATTGTGGGATGCGTACAAAGGCTTTCGAATGAACCACTCCGCGCTTGCCGAATATCTTGATGCGCAGGCCTATGCAGACCTTGAATCCACGGTGGTAGGTGCATACGAAAAAGCAAAGGCAAAAGCACGGGGCGCACGGTTATAGCGAGACAGACGGCCTTCCGGAAAACCACCAGTTCGCATTGCCCATCAATTTCACAGATGCCGACACAAGCACGACCCTCATAAGCGTTGCGTCAACCAAGACTGCAAATGCAAGGCGCAGCGGATGGTCTTCCTGTCTGTGAAAGGCCGTAGGATCAACCAGAACTTTTTCGAGCGCAGGTTCAGAAAACTCGCGGACAAGGCCGGGTTCACGCAGGCGCATGCCGAGGCAATCAAAGAAGACCTCGAGCGCCTCATCATTCTTGCCAAAAGCAAAGACATTCCTCTTGGAGCTGTTCAGGCGTTGATAAGCAGACTTTGGAGAGTAGCGGCCTGAAAATCAAATCCCCGCAGAAGATTTTGGGCATTTTGGGGCATTCTAAAAAGAAGGCCTACAGACACCATCTGTAAGCCTTTGATGTTTATATGGCGCCTCGCAGAATCCCGTTAATGTTCAATACCTTACAAGGCGCTGAGACAGAAATGAGACAAACTGGGCAAGAAGACTGCGGCACACACCTCAACTATCTACTTTTCATTTTCTTTTTGTCGTATTTTATGTATTATAATGTGTTATAATTAATGTATATTATTTATAACACAATTAACGGCAGAGTTATGACACAATCCATTGCAAAAAAGATAATCAGAAGAATCAACAGCCATGGTCGCGGATGGGTATTTTCAACCAAAGACTTTTTTGACTGCGGCGACCGATACGCGGTGAACATGGCTCTTCATCGATTGCGGAAAAGCGGCGTTATCCGGCAGATCCTTCGCGGCGTTTATGACTATCCCCGGTTCAGCAAGCTTTTTAATGAGCCTGCTTCACCCGATCCCAACGATGTCGCCATGACAATCGCAAGAAGTTTCGGCTGGACAATATGTCGCTCAGGCGAGACCGCACTGAACCTGCTCAGGCTCTCAACGCAGGTTCCAGCGAAGCTACGCTACTTTACCGATGGTCCATCAAAGAAGTACCAATGGCAGGGGACCCGGTTGGAACTTTCACATCGGGCGATCAAAGAGACCGCCGGACTTTCACCGCGCACCGCCCTTGTGGTCCAGGCGCTGAAAGCGCTGGGTAAGGAAAACACCGGCAAGAAAGTTATAACTGTTTTACAAAAAGAGTTATCCGAAAAAGAAATTCAAAAAGCGCTGCAGGAAACGCAGTTTGCTACAAACTGGATATACGATACACTCAGGCGGGTCGCACGTAAGGAAAAACCGAATGGATAAAATAGCACGAGGATCCGAAATAGACCGGAAGGAACTTTTCAGCCGCACTGCGGACGCCATGGGTCAACTGTCGCCGGCCATCATCGAAAAGGATTTCTGGTTATGCTGGGTACTCGATGCGCTCTTTTCGTCACCACAATGGCACGACAAGATGATTTTCAAGGGAGGAACAAGCCTGTCAAAGGCGTTTCATATCATCAGTCGTTTTTCAGAAGATATAGACCTTATTCTTGACTGGCGGCAGCTGGGAGTCACCAGCGATGAAGCCTGGGATAAACGAAGCAATTCAAGCCAGGAGAAATTCTGCAAAGACATAAACAGCAAAGCGGCGGCATACCTGGCCTCAGAATTTGTTCCTTTATTCTCAAAGGAACTTGATAAAAAGCTTGGACAAAAAATTCCGGTTAATGCAAATGGAGAAGAGGTCACCATCACCTATCCCAGGACATTTTCGCTCGACTATTTACGACCGGAGATAGTGCTCGAAATCGGACCGTTAGCGGAATGGGTACCGCACGCACCATTTGAAATCACACCCTATAGCGCCGAAAAGTTTCCGGATTTGTTTGCAAAGAAATCGGCGCTTGTCGTAACAATTCTGGCGGAGCGCACATTCTGGGAAAAGGCGACAATCCTGCACAAACTGGCAAGCCAGGGTAAAATCCCTCCCCGCCACTCACGGCACTATTATGACCTTGCGCGATTGTCACAAAGCGAGACAAAGAACATTGCTCTCGGTGAACTTGATTTGCTTCATGAGGTCATCTCTTTTAAGCAGCGTTTTTACCGGAGCACAAAAGCCCAATACGAAAAAGCCGTACCCGGTTCATTCCGATTACTGCCGGATGCAAACCTGATCGACATCCTTAAGAAAGATTATAACAGAACAAAGGAAATGATATTCGGAACGCCGCCGACATTTGAATCGATCATACAAACACTCAAGGCGCTCGAAGACGAAATCAACTCTTTAAGTAAAGAATAAAGCTGCGAAAAAACACATCCGGTTCTTTAAAACAGGCCTTTTTGTCAAGTCACTCATTTGTCTTAAAATCATCCGTAAAACGCTCCTCGTCGTCGTAACGCACCATCCTGCACGCATCCTTGATGTGTTTCATCATAATGCCTGTGACATATTTCCAGAGGTATGTTGTGAATCCGTACGATACGAAAATGCCATCCTTGTTTTTATACCATAGCTTGTAGAAACCAACCCTTTGATTAGCCAGAATCTGGCAGTCCTGAATTATATCTTCGCCGTGATCTATGAGAACTTGACCGTAGACGGTCGTTATAATCCGATAAAGGAAAAAACCGGTCAAATGGAGTAGCAATTTCTGGCGAGATGCGCCATCTCCCTTCCGGATGCGTCGAAGTAATTTTCTTTCTTCTTTGCGGGTGAGACGGGGATATTGGCGAGCGAGTTGATAATACGAGGAAAAAATATTTTGTCTGTACTTACGGTATGATTTCAAAATACCACCGGTAGAATAATATCATTTTTTCCCAGACGGTGCGGTTAAAAAGATAACTCTATTCAGTTTTCCTGTAATCCACCTCTTCAATATGAAAATATTTCCAACCCAAAATAAAAGAACTCCTTAGGCCTTGCGACCTAAGGAGTTCCATTTGGCGCCTCGCAGAATCGAACTGCGGACACAAGGATTTTCAGTTTGTTTTCAGAAGCTCCAACATCTTCTTTAATTGCAATATGTTACAACTGCTGGGCCACGTTTTCTCTCTTGTCCGAATATTGCGTTTTTTTGCAGATTTTGGCGAGTCCTTGCAAAAAAACGTGGAAAAACGTGGAAAGAATCTACTTTACAGATAGACATTCTATTGTCCCTGGGCTGTAATGCCAACGACGAGACTCTTTGCAATATCAACGTCCATGTCTTGCTCTCGACGAGTTGAGTGCAATTGAGGTCGTCGATCCAACAATAGCTCCTGCAAAAAGCTTCGCAATATCGAGAAATCCAGATGCCTGCCCGCCGACCTTTGAAACGATTGCGCTCGGTAGATCGCAGATGCACACCACACTGATGATTATGAATAACCCCACACATGCCGCTCGTCGGATTTGAGAGCCAAAGAGAGGTTGGGCATTACAGGAGCCATTCTGAAAGGTGTGGCGCTGGCATGGAGGCTCGCAGCGCGATGGAAGCCTCTTGTCTCTTTGCCAATGTCAACTCTTTTCAAGCTCCTCAACAAGATCCAGGGCGCTCCCCTGGTATTCTGTGCCATTGACAATAAGATTGGAATCTTCAGAGCCTTCTATGGATTCTATTCGATTGAGTTTATCCACCGGTATCCAATGAACAATTATTTTGCTCTCCAGATTCGTTTTGTTGGTTCTCAACTTGATGAATTTCACGAGGCCTCCTTCTGTTTGACCCTTTTCCGTTCTGCGTTCCCGGTACAAATCTTTTCACGCACAGCCTGGCCTCGATTGCCGCACGGCCAGGGCGGATTGTTCTATTGGTACAATGTCTTTACTGTATCACGATTTTTTCCGCATGAATGTTCTGCCCGTCCGAAATTCTCACGAAATAGATTCCCTTGGAATATTTCGAAAGGTCAATTTCATTTGATGTTTGCTGCTTAGGGTTGGATGCCTCATACACTTTAGCTCCGTAGGCATTATAGATTTCCACGTGCGGCATTGCGCCAGCATTCCTGAAAGTGATGCGAAAAGCCCCATGCGAAGGGTTGGGAAAGATGTTTATCCGATCGCCTGTCGGTTTATTCAACAGATTTTCTTTAACTCCGCTTCCCGCGCCGACATAGTAATAAATGCCTCCTACCCTTTGGGTCATTGTAACCGGGTTCCAGGTGTTTCCTCCATCGGTGGTTCGCATGAAGCTCCCGTTCCCGGTGGACAAATTTGCGACGGTAGCCCAGCCGTTGTTTTCATCGACAAACTGAACTTGTATGCCGAGATCACCCGCCGCGGTCGAAAGCACTTTCCTTGCCCATGTGTTG
>Ga0181527_1000579_pt1 | contig 41776 bp, 26 predicted proteins | sample PEATcosm2014_Bin_30_FD_119762 | JGI IMG/M metagenome (GOLD analysis project Ga0181527, IMG submission 119762) | Peatland microbial communities from MTU Mesocosm Facility, Houghton, MI, USA - PEATcosm2014_Bin06_60_metaG | ecosystem: Environmental > Terrestrial > Soil > Wetlands > Peat | place...
GATTACCGACGAGGTGATTCAAGCGTATATAGCCGAACAAGAAGGCGAAGTAGTTCATGATGATAGTCAATTTCAAATTGACAGTCCTTAAAGCCCACGCCTTATAGGCGGGGGTTGTTTACTATGATTCTGGTTTGCCGGACAGGTAAAGCAATAGCAAGATAATCTTATGGGTTGCCGAGCGGGTGCAGCGTGGATGTACCCGTGGCAAGGCCGCACCTTCTGCTGCGCGCACCCTACAGGCACCCGGTTAATAAATGCTCAACTGCAGGCAGCCGCAGCCATATATTCAACTCTTCAACTTCTCAACTCCAGTGCGGCCTGAATGGCATTGGCAAGAGATTTTATTGAAAAAGGTTTTTGGATAAAGCTCAACGCCCCCTCATCCAGCATTCTTGTCACTTCGTCGTTGATCACGTATCCTGAGCAGGCGATAGCTTTGAGTTTTGGATTAATGGCCTTCATTCCTTTGAAACAATTGTAACCGCCCAGCCGTGGCATGATCACATCAAGAACCACCAGGTCGATATTCTCCGCGTGAGCTTGGTAATACTCAAGCGCCTCTTGGCCGTCTTTGCTTGTAACCACCGAATAGCCCAGCTCCTTGATTATTTCCGAACCCATTTCCCGTATCATTTCCTCGTCATCTACAAACAACACCGTTCCCCGTCCTTTGGATAAAGGCTTGGGCGCCTCGGTTACTTTTTGCTCGATATCCCGGGTAAGCGGCAGGTATACTTCGACCTGCGTGCCTTTACCCACTTCACTTTTGAGCTCAATATAACCGTTATGGCTTTTGATAGTGCCATAAACGCTCGATAGCCCGAGTCCTGTTCCTTTGCCTTTTTCCTTTGTCGTAAAGAACGGCTCAAAAGCCCTTGCAAGCGTCGCCGCGTCCATGCCGGTGCCCGTGTCCGAAAGGCGGAATTTGAGATAATGCCCCGGCGTGATCGTATATGCAGGATGGCCCGCTGCAGCCTCGGACACAGTGGCAATCTCTGTCGCAAATGTCAAATACCCGCCTTCAGGCATGGCGTCTTTTGCGTTCAAAGACAGGTTGATAACGGCATTTTGCAACTGGTTGCGGTCACCCATAATTGTAGCCTGCGGAGCGGCAAGCCCCTGGCGGATGACAATTTGTTTGTCCATGGTATGTTTGCAGATATCAATAACATCGCCGATGACCTGATGCATATCGAACGCCACCATTTCAATTTTGCCTTTTCGGGCGTAGGATAGTAATTTGGCCGTCAGGTCTGAAGCGCGTGCGGCCGAATTAAAAATCGAAGAGGCGTATTTGTCAAGTGCCACGTCCGTGGTGTATTTTTGCTTTATGAGCTCGGAGTAACCGGAGATGGCGGCAAGAATATTGTTAAAATCATGCGCGACGCCGCCGGCGAGCCGGCCGATCGCCTCCATTTTTTGCGCCTGAAAAAGCTGATCTTTTGTATCTTTAAGATCCTCGATGGCGTGCTGCAAACGGATATTGTTCTTAAAAACCTCGTGTTGGAGAGTTGACATAATGTACTCGAAGTAAGCGGCAATCACCCAAACACACATAAGTGAGGCAAGGTAGCCTATTTTAAGGTTGTCGCTATAATTGTAATATGCGGGAAATGCGGGTACTGCAAAGCTGACGGCCATGATAATGAGATAGATCAGCATTGCAATGCTCCCGCGTTTGCGGTCGAGAAGTAACACAACATCGAGCGGAAGGCAATAGGACCATAAAAATCCCGTGTTATGGTCACCTGTTGAAACAGCTAGATATCCATAGAGAAGCGCCATTATCGAAAGGCCGAGCATAGAGGAGAGCACTAGACGTTGGGTGATGCGATGAAAAATCAAAATCGCCGCCAGTATCGCCATCGTCAGTAATTCAATGAACCCCAGAAGCCATGAACCGAGAACAAAGCGGCATATACAGAAGGGCAAGATGACCGCTATACCGATAAATATTAGAATATTGAAAAAAATGATCTTACCGCGCAGCTCAATGTTGTCCGGATCTTGCAGACCGCTCGTAAATAGAGCATACAGGAGCCGATTTATGCGGCCGAAGCTATTGGATAGGGGGTTTTTTTGCATGCAATACCCTCAGTTATTATAGCAATATTGCTGTGATTTGACAATTAGTCTTTTGCGCCCCTTGGGGTTGCTCATTGGATATTGGCAAACTCCTGAAATAGTTCTACTAAATTCTGGCCGGCGCCCGATGCTTGCTTTGTTTGTTGCAGGTTGTTTTCTACCACCCCACACCTTTTTCTCGCGGCGCGCATTTCTCGCATTAGTTCGCAAACTGAAGATGTACAATCTTCATTACTCTGAAAAAATTCATTATCTTAATCGGCGTTAAGGTTCTCTCATCCCAATAGTTTTCTAATTTGATTCTGGAATAATAGGGGAATTCGTCGAGAATTGCTATTTTCGGACTCCATTTGGCGATTTCTTTGGCTGAATTGACTCCCCATTTCATAGGGCTAAATAATTCCGATTTCAGTTGTCCTTTTGCAAGAACGTGATTCCGCAACCAGAGAAATTTTCTCGAATAGATTTCAAACATGATTTCGCTATCAGGGAATTCATGAATCATTTCAAGGAACAAACGCTGTATTTCGGATTCTTCCAGATAGACAAGAACGCCTGCTGACATGAAAAAAACCTTTGAACCGCGTATCTTGATATCTTTAAACCAGCTCGTGTCAAAAACAGATTTCGCAATGAATTTGTTTCGATCAGTTTCAGGAATCAGTTTTCGCCGCAGCTCGATTGAATCAGGAAGGTCAAGGTCGTACCAGAAGATTTTGCCGTTGTCCACCCTTCGGAATGTCGTGTCTAGCCCCGCGCCGATATTCACAATCGTAGCATCAGGGTGTTTTTCAATTACTTTTAAGAGTGCATGGTCCAAATGGTGCGCACGGATGACGCAATTTAGGGTGAATTGAAAAGGCACATGAGTGAATGCAGCCTCGAAATCGAAGTCGATTTTCTCAACGATTTCCCTAGCGTATTTGTCCTTGACAAGGGGATCTGGCTTTTCGTATTCCTTTGCTCGACCAAACAGTGGGATAAGAAGTGTTTTTTGAACTTCGCCTAGCTTTATGTTTACTTTATTATTCATTTGTCTACCTGTGTATTCGGATGGTTATTCAAATCTTTACATACATTAATGAAATCGAAGGTACTTTGCATTTATTGCGCGCCGCCTTTTATTCATGGGACGGTAGAAAATTGCCTGCAACGTTCCTGGCACGCACGGAGGCGCGGCCCATAATACTCTCAGCAATCCTATAGGACTGCCGCGCCTTTGTGCTGCCGGTGTTGGCAGACGTGCTAATTGCCGGAAAGCAGGTGCTTATAAAATACGCCGGCACCCTTCCCATGCCTTTGCAGAAGCCTTTTTCGAACAAGTGCGTCCAACCGACGACTTATCGTATTTCTGGAAACGTTATATTCACGTGACAGGTCTGAGGGACGTAACACATCGACCCTTTGAGCCATTTCAATAATAGCCTCTTCAGTAATTTCCGCGGTTCGCGGAACATGTTCAAAAAAGAATGTTAACTTAACAAAGTCACCACTTTCATTATACTCCGGCTTTCGGAGTCCTGCCTGGCGGCACGAATCGAAAATCAAACGGATACCAGTGCCGAGTTTTTCCATCAGGTGCATTTTTCTGGCTATTCGTGCTACGACGATGTTCCTAAGGAACGTGGTTCCATCCCCGAGATTGGTAATTGAAATCAGGCCGGGAAACGCTCCTGGACTGAATATCTCCAAACGATCATCATAGAGTGCAATTTTAATGGGACCGGGGATTGAATATTTGCGATGAACCAGGGCATTTATGATGGCTTCGCGCAGGGCTTGGTGGGGAATCAGACTCGTTCCCGTAAGGTGCATTTTATTCAACCGAAGGTCGCGATCAAGCCACTGTTCAAGTAGTGCAAAGGCGGATTCCGCTAAGAGGGAAATCGGGCCCTTTAGTTCGATAGTCTGAACTATATTTCTGCCCGAAATCCCGGCGAAGCGAGAGACCATCACTAAAGCTTCCGGAATAAAACGGTCCGGGTCGTCGCAGAACATCAGGATGCCTCCATGCGTAACCGACAATCCGCTCTTTAAACGTGATGTCGCAAGGATGACCCTATCTGCCAAAAGCCGACGCTGTGAAGTGTCTTTTCGATAAAATTCCTGCAAGCGATCGTGAGAAAGAACAGAGATGGTTTGGCCGGAAGATTCTTCATCAAAACTGATCCTGCGGTTTTCCCGCGAAAGGTCTTCAATAGTCTGTTCGTTCGCAGGACGTGAAACCGATCCTATTCTGATAAATACACCTGCGGGGATGCCAAGTGCCTTCATAAAATAAGGCACGCAATCCCCCGGCCAAATTCGCACCATCATCACACGTCGGCCATCAATATTTTTTTCATAAAGGTGAGGAATAATAGAAGGGCTCACAAGGTCATGGAGCCCGGAGGGGAATGCGTCATAGAGCCGATCTCGCTCACTTTCGGAGATACCGTTAATTTCACGAGAGCCATCTTTGACTCCGATCACGATTTCACCACCTGCACCATTGGCAAACGCCACACACGTTTTGGCAAGTGTGCGGAAGTCGGGGAGCCGCAATTTCAGCTCCAGCGTCTTCGATTCCCGCTCCGGATAAATCAAGGGACGATCTGGCCGATACGATGTTTTAGACATACCTGGTCTTTCCCGGTTTTTTATTAATTGCACCACTGACAAACTAATTGCACCAAATGCACCAAGCAAGAAATATTTGCATCAATTGAAGCATCGATGATGTATAGGGTAATGTGCCGGGGTTGGAATGCGTAAGATACAATTAGCATGGATGCCAACGTGTGCCGTGTTGCGACGTTGCTGGATTGCCGAAGCCGTGGCTGCTTTTAGGGACACGGCTTTGGCATCAGACCAGCAATGTTGTAACGAGGCTGTTGGTGTTGGCCGAAGTATTCCGCTGCATCAATATCCTGGTTTCGATGTCTTTGCTTAAGGGCAATATATCTTCTCAAATTTCCCTTCCAGAATCATGGAGATATTTATAAGATAAATACTATCTCTAACTTAAATGCGCGCCGCCGTCCACTTCTATAATAGTTCCTGTAACGAATGTGTTCTCGATAAGAAAAGAAATCGCTTGTGAAACATCTTCCGGATGACCAACTCTGCGGACTGGTAGGCTTTTCGATGTTTGTTCGAATATTGAGTCTTTTGCTTCTTTTGGCATTTTATCCCACCACGGTGTGTCTATAACTCCGGGCGAAACAGCATTCACCCTTGTTGGCGCCAATTCTTTTGCCAAAGTAGGTATGATTGTTTCGATAGCTCCGTTGATTGCGGCAAGCCCACTTGTGCCAGGCAAGGCCACGCGAGCGCTTCCAGCTGAGACGAAAGTAATAGATCCGCTGGGTTTCAATTTATTGAGGGCACTTTGCGCCACCGAAATCTGAGCAAAAAACTTCCCTTCCATTCCGTTGCGAATGTCGTTTAAATTGAGGGTTCTAAATGGACCTGCACCCTTGCCACCGCTTAACGAGAGAACTAAATGCTCAAAACCGCCAACCCGCTCAAAGAATTTATCAACTGCAGAACGATCTGTAGCGTCCACACTTGCAATTTCCACCTTTACGCTAATGCGGTCACGTGCTTTCTCCAAGCGGCCTTGATCACGACCTGCAATAATTACACGTAAACCATTAGTTGCAAGTTTCTTTGCGGTTGATTCACCAATTCCTGAACTTCCTCCGAATACTACGCATGTCGTGGGACCCATAATTGGTCCTTTCCTTATGTAAGGTTAGATAGATTTTATAAACAGCGGTTATTTTTCTTTTGTTGCGGTGGAATACTTTGGCCAACGTTCCCGGCATGCACGATGGCGCGGCTATCAAGTACTCTCAACAATCCTACAGGCCTGCCGCGCTTTTGTGCTGCCGGTGTTGGGTGCTTTAATATTCGGCCGGCCATCCGTGCTTCAACGGGGAATCTATACCCGCCATAGGGTGCGTTGTCGAGATCGAGAACAGCATTGCCGATAATAAACTCAAAGAAGTCCTTTGTGTCAAGGGATACAAGATTCTGGAGAAAATCCTGGAGAGCCTTGGGATCCGAAGATCGCTCACCAGTCCAGACGCCGCCCAAATTGCCTTGGAAAGAGATGTCTATATCCTTGGTTGTTCGTGCATTATTAATCCAAAGTTCGAGAGCGTACCCGCCTTTGACTATCAGGTCTTTCGTGTGACCGGAAAACAGGCGAGCGAGAAGACGATCAAAAGCCACATGTCGGCGCAGACGCATAATATCAATATTTTTATCCCGGGACATTCGATTAAGGCGATCTTCAAGGGCAATGCGCAGACTCTGTGCGGTGAGATATTTCTGTTTAGTTGTCATTTATTTTCACTCATGATTTCCGAGAGCCTGCCGCCGACCCTGGGTGTTTCTTTGAGCGCACGATACTGGGCTTGAGTAAGATTGCCTCTATCAAGCGCTTGCTGCACTGCTTGCTTTATAAATTCGGGGGATATGGTTCCTGCTCGCACAATATCCGCAATGGTTCTGAATGGTTTTGTTACCCGGTAGCCCATTCGTTCCTCGTATTCAGATCCTTTTATGTTTGCATGATGCAGGTGAAGTACCTTCGGAATCGTGCCATGACGACGGTAGCCGCGGGGTACCGTCAGGTGGAGTTTTTCCGGCTGAAGATCGCTTAGCTCGAATAGTGCCAGTGCCGTTTCATGTGAATAAACTCCTTGTGGAGTGCCCCTGCGATTCTGCGACCAAACTCCCCACAGCGAATATTGGGCGTCCTCTTGAAGCGGAAATCGGGACAGTCGATATATCCCCCGCCACTCGCGTATCCAATTACCTGCCCGAACATGATATCGATGATTTTTATTGCTGAAACCGGCGTGTCTGGCCTGAAGAGCGGTAAAATATCCGCCTTGGGACGAAGCTATCCGAAACAGGGAACTTTCAGAAGTATTTGTATTCATGTAGTATATATTCCTTAATTAATAATTATAATATACTACACCTGGCCTTGTAAATCAAATATCCAAAACAGCTTTATTTTATCTCTTTCGCGCCATTCTCTATTTCACATTCTTATGTCTTTACGCGGCGACTAATATTTCATTCGGGCCAGTTTATTGCATCCCAACTACAGGAATGTCGCTATCGACATTCCTGCTAAAATATCCTCCATGTCGAACCCGGCTTTCGTCATACCTTCCATTTAGGAAACTGCACGAAGGTTCACCAGGGCCATTGGGCTTCTGATCCTGCTAATTGCCGATGAACTGACATGGGTGTAGATTTCGGTTGTTTTGCTGGAAGAGTGGCCCAGAAGCTCCTGGATATATCTGAGATCAGTGCCCTGTTCGAGTAGGTGGGTGGCAAAGGAGTGGCGAAGGGTATGGATTCCGCCCCGGCGCTGGATTCCTGCTTTTTTGCAGCCTTTCAAACTCGTCCCGAAGCTTCGCAAGCCGGAAAGTTTTCCACTCTTCGTTTGTCACGTGCCCCTTTGCTCCCACCACTCCCAACTCTCTAACGCTCCAACTCTCCAACCCTCCAACGCTCCAACGCATTCCCGCATTCACACATATACTCATCAACCCATCAACTCATCAACCCATTAACCCATCTACGCCTTCAGCCTCGCCGAACTCGTGACGCCGAGCGAATCGTAGATCTTGAGCGTGGCCTTCGATTTGTTAAGCGTGTAGAAGTGGACCCCTTTTACCCCGTTGTCAATGAGGTCGGCAACCTGTTCGGTTGCCCAGTGGATGCCCACCTTTTCAGCATGGTCGTCGTCTTCGGCGCGGGAGAGCGCCTTGAGCAGGCGAGCGGGAAAATGCGTGCCCGCGGCAAGGTCGGCCATGCGCGTCATTCCCTTGAGGGAGGTCACGGGCATGATGCCGGCCAGAACGGGAAGGGTGATTCCGGCCACAACGCACCGGTCGCGGAAATCGTAAAAGTCGTGATTATCAAAAAAGAACTGCGTGCAGATGAAGTCCGCGCCCGCGTCGGCCTTTGCCTTGAGATAGTCTATCTCGCGCAGCCGGTTGGGCGTTTCGGGGTGGCCTTCGGGGTAGCCCGCAACGCCGATCCCCATGGCAGGGAAGTGCTTCTTGATGAACGCCACAAGTTCGTGCGCGTGGGAACAGCCGCCTTCGGCCGCCACAAAGGAAGCTTGTCCCTTGGGCGGGTCGCCCCGCAGGGCCATGATGTTTTCGATGCCCGAATCCCGGTAGGTTTCGAGGATGCCGAGGATCTCGTTTTGCGACGAGCCCACGCAGGTGAGGTGCGACACCACGGTAAGGCCGGTTTGCTTGCGTATGCGAACCACCAGGTCGTGCGTAAGGGTCCTGGTTGAGCCGCCCGATCCGTAGGTAACGCTCACGTAGGAAGGCCCCAGTGGCACGATTTCCTTGATGGTATGGAACAACTGGTCGGATGCGACAGCGTCTTTGGGAGGGAAAAATTCGAAGCTGAACGTTATCTTGTCGCGTTTGAAGATGTCGTTGATATGCATGGAAATAAAAATACTGGTTGCCGGCAGCGCTATTTACTTCTTAACGCGCGAGTGCGGTTTCCGGGAGGCAATGGAGCGGGCCGCGCCATATCAAAATCGCGGCAGTCGCGCGCGGAAAGTTCTGCGCAAACGCCCGGTGACCGGGGACGGCGCCGGTCACCGGAACCTTTCGTGCCCCGGCTACCGCCTTATTCCGATTGCGCCGACCAGCTTCCTTTTCTCGGTCCCCGAGGCGAGGTACAAGAGGACACGGTAAACACCAGGCGCCACCGTCATTCCCCTCTTGTTCGTACCGTTCCAATAGATGTCCAGGTCGTGAACGGTTGTCGCGCCCGTCTTCCAATCGGCCGGCATGATGTCCGAGTTTGCGTCCTCATTCACCATGTTCCCTATGTTGTCGTAGATCAGGAGATGCGCCTGTATGGCCTGGTTCGGGTTTGTAAGCGGCATTACCTTGAACGTTATGAGCACGCCGGCCCGGTCATTCCGTACCCAGGTACGCGCGAGCGGGTTGTTCGCGCAATGCAGGATGCCCGGCCCTTCCTCGCGCAAGGTGGGGATCGCCGGGTTGGTTGCTATCTGGATATATTCCGGGAACACGCTGTTGACGCTCACGGCCACGCGTTGGTTCCCCGGGACGGGCAGGTTGGTCCATTGCGAGCCGTCTGCCACTGCCGGCGTGTCGGCGCGAAGACTGAGCAGGTTCTTGTCGGTGAGGTCAGTGCCGTTTGTCATATAGAACTGGATTGTCCTGTTGTCGATTATCCTGTACAGCGTGGGAATGCCGTCCAGCGCCTCGGTCGCCAGTACCGTGTCGCCGCTTCCGGTTATGGTCCACACATTGAAGATCTGCGACGGTGCCAGCGAGGCGGTCAGGGCATTGCCGTTTTTGGTCAGCATGGGTTCGGAAAATTCCACGGTAACAAGGTCCGATCTCCTGTCGGCGATGTTCGTGATCGACTTGACAACGCTCCACACCACCGGACCGGCGCCGTCGGCGCACAGCACGCTGTCGGCGTTGTCCGTACCCGGTATGCCGCTGATACTCAGGTAGGGGCGCCATGCGCTTTGCGGATCGGTGGTCTTCTGCTCCGCCAGGTACAACGTAACCACCGAGTCGGAATCGGCCGGCGTCCTGTCCATCCCGGTCACGGTAAACACGGTGTTGTCGTAGGAGATGCTGAACGTCGCGGAGGCCGGAATGGCGACCTTCTTGCTGAACACGAGAACTATCCCGTCGAGATATCCGTTGCCGTTTGCGTCCCGTGTACTGGCCGATACGAGCCGCGCGGCCGGTCCCTTAATTCGCACAAAAACGCTGTCCATGCGGATACCGCCGGTCGTGTCCGAGGCGACCACGAGTATCATGCCCTGCTCGTCGGCGCGCGCGCCGGCGGATTCGTAGTAGATCCACGAGACATTGACGTTCAGCGATATGGGGTGCAGCGTTCCTGTGGTGACCCAGGTGCCGTTTTCCGGCCCTATTTTATTGCCGTACACATCAAAGCCGGTGGAGGAAATTATTCTGGAGTCGCCAGGGTATACAAGCGTGATGGAATCGCCCAGGTCGCGGCCGGAGTTGTCCTGCAGCGCAACGCTGTGCAGCGAGGCCGGCAGCAGCGTAAACGACTCGGTTGAGGCTGTGAGGCCCGCTGCGGAAACAAACAGTTGTTGCATACTGTCTTTTGTGAACGGCGCGTTGTACAGGACGATTTTTACCGTGTCAAGACCGTTCTCGAAGCATTCGCTGCTCGCAGTGCCTGCGGCGGGGAAGGTGTTGAACGGGCTCGGTGTTCCGTCCACCACAATGACCGGCGCGGGCTGGGTGGTGCTGCCCAGGAGGGTCTGGTACGCAGCAGGTCCGTTGGCCGAGCCGGGGGCAAAGCAGTAGTGGCCCGCAATGGGCCCGGTCCTGTTCTCAATCTTCACAACAGCGAGGAGCGTGTCTCCCGCGATCCGGTTTTCGGCGGGCGTCAAAAGCTCAAACAGCAGGCTCAGGGGCGGGCCGTTTGCAAATACCGCCCGGACCGTGTCGGGAATCGTCGTCGAATCCGCGCCCAGCGTCACGCGAATGCTTCCCGTTCCCGCCTGGGCGGGATAAAACGTCCACGAACCCGCAACGTCGGGCGCCGTGGGAGACATGACCAGCGTTCCCGACACTTTCCATTGCGCATAGGTGTATTCCCAGGTCTTTGTGTCCGACCTGAGCCCCATCACGCGCAGCGTGGTATCGTCGTTGGTGGTGAGGTACAGCGAATCGATGTCGGTGGAGTCCCGCACCACGATGCGCAGCCGCTGGTAGTAGTAGCTGGCAAGGTCGACAATAACAGAATCGGTGAGCAGGGGATTGTCAAGGTCCATGGCCGTGACGATGGTGCGGGTGCCGGGACCGCTTCCACGGTTTATCACGCCCTGGCCGATTCCCGATATCCCGTTCTCAACCGTCACCACGAGCGAGTCTTTCGCCGTCCATGCGGTATGGAGCGAATACCCCACAAAGTTGCCGTCCTTGTCCCGTATCACCGCGTACACCATCGCATTCTGCTGGTTGCTCAGGATGGTAACGCTGTCCGCAGGGTTGTCGTGATTGGGGCTTACCTGCCAGTTGGAATTGGGCTCCAGCACAAGGTGGTTCGCCGCGCCGGCCTTTATGGAGACCTGCACGGTGTCGTACAGATGCTCTGTGCCGAGGGTGAACCCTGCAATCACGTACACGCTGTTGTACGCGCGCGTCGAGGCCAACGCGCTCTTGTAGCCGGTTGTGGTTGACAAACTGTCGGTCGGCGGGAGGCCGAGCAGCTGTTCCACCCTCCAGGCGATGGGCGCGGATGCCGAGGCATACTCCGACAGCCAGAGGCCGTTTGCGTCAAGCACCCGCGCGGTCATCATGAAGGTGTCTCCGGCCGCCACCTGAACGGGCGTTAGCGGACCGGGCAGCGGCGTGAGCTGGTTGGGCTGGTTATCGCCGGGAAAGAGCACGAGACTGAACGCCGCGCCGTGGACAAACGAGACACGAACGGTGTCGGGCGCGGACGCGCCCAGCGCCACCACAATCGCGCCCGTGCCCGTGTCGGTCGGCGCAAATGTCCAGCTTATCGACGATTGCGGCGCGGGCGGGCTGGCCGTAATGCCGCCCATCAGGCTCCAGTTTGCGGCCACATATTCCCACGAATGGGTGTCCGAGCGTTTGCCCTGCACCCACAGCGTGGTGTCCTGGTCGGTCCGCATCGCAAGTTGGGCGATGACCAGGGAGTCGCTCACCATTACGCGAAGCGAATCGTAGGTAATATTGTTGAGGCTCACCTGCGCCGTGTCCCGCAGGGTGAAATCCGCGGAATGGACCACGATGCGCGTGTCGCCCGAATTGCCGCTTCTTGTAACGACCCCTTCGCCGTTGGCCGCGAATCCCGGGGCGGCCTTTACCAGCGACGTGTCGAGGCTCTGCCAGAGCCCGTCGGAATAGCTCGACACGTAGTTGCCGTACGCGTCGCGCAGCACGGCATAGGCATACCGCACCGTGTCGGCGGGGCCGAAAACGATGAGGCCGATCGGATCGTCGGCGTTCGGGCTCGCGGAGCCGCTCGGGCTTGCCTCAATGACCACGTGATTTGCGGGGGCCGGCTTCACGTAGATCTTTACCATATCGGAAATGACGCCGCCGTTTGTGCCCAGCTCGGCAATCACGTATGCCGTGTTGTAGGCCTTTGTCGGGGTAAACGTGGTCGTGTATCCCTGGGTTGTCAGAAGATTTCCCGTCGGCGGGTTTCCCGCGAGTTCCTGGATGCGCCACGTGATGCTGCTTGGATTTTGTTCATACGCGCTGAGCCACACGTTGTTCTGGTCGAAGATCTTGGCATACAACGGAAGGGGCGTGCCTGCCGCAACCGTATCGTTGACGGTGGGGTCCGGGTATTTGTCGGCGGCCACGGGAGCGCCCGCGTTGGAGTAGAGTTCGAGCTTCTGCGCAAGCCCGGGCTGAAAGATAACGAACACCGAGTCGCGTATGACAATACCGCCTGTGCCGGTCATGCTGATGGTGATTTTTCCGCTCGACGGCGACACGGGCGTAAAATGGAACACGCTCGCAGGATTGGGAGCCGCGGGATTCGTCACCACGCCGGTCGTCTGCCACGCAACGCTCACTTCCGTCCAGTTCTTGGTGTCGGAGCGCTCGCCAAGGGCGTACAAGGTGGTGTCCTGATCGGTGCGAAGCACCAGCGTGTCCACATCCTTGAGCCCGTTATTGTTCACCACGATGCGGAGGCCGTCGTAGGTAATGTCGGTAACGCGAACGTTGACGGAATCCGCAAGCGAGCCCAGCCGTGCAATCACCCATGTCTGGCTCGCAACCGAGGCCACACGGGTTATCGTGGCCATGCCCAGGCCCGTTGCCGGGCCGTTCTTGACCGAAACGACCTGCGTGTCTCGTGCGGTCCACACGCTGGAATCGGCGTGGCCGACAAAATTCCCGTATATGTCGCGGATTATCGCATACACGGCCTGGCTTGTCTGGGTCGACTGCAGTTCCATCTGGCCGATGGGATTGTTCGCGTTGGGACTCGACGCGCTGTCCGGGCTCGCTTCTATCACAAGATGCGCCGGCGTGCTTGCCGTAGTACTGAAGCGCACGGTGCATTGGAGCCTGATTGCGCCCTGGGCATAGGTTGCGGTCACCAGATATGTTTTGAACGCCATCGTCGGCGTGAACACCGTCTTGTGCCCCGCGAGCGCGCTCATGGCTCCCATCGCGGAAGTAAAGGTTCCGCTGGCCGAGTCCAGCACGCCCCACGTTATCTGGCCGGAAAGAACCGAATCGGTCTCAAATGCGCTGAGCCAGACATTGATCGCGTCGAACAATTTCGCATCCAGCGGGATGGCCGTTCCGGCGGCATACCGGTAGGTCACGGTGGAAAGGTATGGCGCATTTCCGAACTGAGCGCCCGGCGGCCCTTCGTTCGGATAGATCGCGATGCTGCTGGCAACGCCCGGCTTTACCCAGACGGGAATGGAATAGGCGAGCGTTCCCCAGTGAACGGTTATGGCGCCGTGCCCGGTGTCGGTGGGAGCAAAATTCCACACGCTGTCCGAAGCGGGCGGCGCAAGAAGAGTGCGGAGGCTGTCCGACATGGTCCACGTTCCGCCCACGGTCATCCACCCGTGATCGCCCAGCCCGTCAAGGCGGTGGCCCTCCACTTTGAGCAGGGTGTCCTGGCCCACGTCGATGGTAAGGCCGGTCAGCTTCACCTTTTGTCCGCCCACGCCGGTTACTATCCGTAAAGAATCGTAGGCGATGTTCGACACCACGACGTGGAGCGTGTCGCTGAACTGCGTCCCGGTGTAATCGGTGCTGGTCGCCACCACCACCGCGCTGCCGCTCGGTCCCAGTTTGCTGATGATACCCGCGCCCAAAGTCGTGTTCCCGTTTGTCACCGATACAATCGAGTCGCCCGAGATCACCGACCATTGCGTGTGCTGCGAGGGTGAGACAAAGTTGCCGTATGCGTCGCGCAGCACCGCGTAGACCGTGTCCTGGCTTGCCGTGGCGGGAATCGTGAGGTTTCTCAATGGGTTGTCGTTGCGGGGGCTCGCGTTTGAATACGGGCTGCTTTCAATGCGCAGATGATTGGCGGCCCCGTGCTGCACGCACAACTGGACCGAGTCGCGGATCACGTTGGTGGCGTCCGTCGGGTCGCGAAAGGTGAGCAGGATCTTGATGCAGCCGTACGCCTTGGTGACGCAAATCCGGTTTTCGCCGGCCACGGTGTCGAAGGTGATGACGTTTCCCATGGTGTCAAGTATCTGCCACTGGACCAGCGAATCGTATTCGGGCCGCAGCCCGAGCGTGTCGTCCACCACATGCAGCTGGAACCGCACGCACTGGCCCGCAGTGAGCGTGGTGTCTTTCAGGTTGATCGTGGTGTCGTGCGGGTTCACCGGCAGGCTGTCGGGCCGGACTATTATTTCAGCCGGCTGCGGCTTGAACAGGTCGGTGGTGATTTTGATGTCCGCCGCGCAGGTGTGGCGCTCGGTATAAAAGAAGTCGAAGGGATATTTCTGTCCTTTTTGAATGTTGAGCTGCGATGCCACATTATCAAGTATGATCGAATCGCTGAGCGCGCTGTGAACTCCGCCGATGTCCATGGCCAATTGGCCGTTGATAAACGCCCACACGTCGTCGTCGCCTGTAAAGCGGAACACCTCGCCGCCGCTGTAGGTAAAGAAGGTGTGTACTTCCATGGTAAAACTGAAATTCTCCAGGTTGCCATTGCAGTCTTTATTTCCTTCGCTTCCATATCCTTTTCCGGTGAGCGGGAAGAACGTCTGGTTGTTGTATTGGTACATTCCGCGGACCGAATCGATGAGAATAAAGGGAAGGGAATCGTACATGATGATGTCCGTCATGGCGTAATTGTCGTTATGATGGGGGCCAACCCATTCTGCAGGCCGCACAACGCCGCCCGGCGCATAGTTGACAAGTCCGGTCCATTTCCATACCTTTTGCACGGGATCGAACACGAATTGCGTGGCAGGTGTGTCGGGCCCGTTCTGGCCGCTTGCCATGAACCATTCTCCTATCCTGTCGTTGCACGCCAGGTTTGCCTTGAAGACCGGTTTTCTCCACGAGCTAAGATAGTTCTGTATCATGCCCTTTTGAAGGCCGGAGATGCAGTGTTCGAAGTTAGGGTTGCTTCCGTTTGCCTTGAAATCGTAATAGTTGACTTCTACCCAAATCGTGTCCGGGTAATGTACGGCAAGACATGGCGCGGTCATGGCAATGGCGAGCAGGAAGGCGACAACAGCGGATCGGGGAGAAATATGTTGGAGCTTTTCCATGATTCACCCTCTTATGACCGATTATTCACACACTGTATCTGTTTTGCTCTATTCATTAATCGCTTAAAATTATGAACGCTATCTCGCCCTCATTCTAATTCATTATACTGACCATGCTAGACTGTTTTCAACAAGAATCGCTGCTAATTTCTCACGATAGGTACGCAAGCTTTCGGGCCATCAAACATCGCCCCATCTACCGGTATAGTCGCTGTTAGCAATAGTGAAGTTCAATTGATACATGTTCTATTTATTGCCCGCATAAACGGGGCAAAGACTCTTTATTAAGCAATTTTGGCAGGGGATGGCAACCGAATCCGACGGCTTTTCATGCAGCCACGCACGAGGTTGATCATCGGGCTCGACGCAATATTTTTAAGGTGGGCAGGCGCAAAACAACGCAAGGAATTCGTGATTCCAAAGGTTTTCATCAATTTATTCATCTATTATGATTTCAATATCTTATTTTTATGTTTATCATGGGTCTGCGAATAAGAATTCACTGCATCCCCGCCTTGATGACGCTCCTTCTCGTGGCCCAAGGACCCTGCTTCGGGATCACAAAAATAGCCGTCTTCCCTTTAGTTAATAAAGCGCAGGACAAGACCCTCGACTGGCTCGGGTCGCTCGTGCCTGAGTATTTCTCGCGGCATTTGCAGGCGCGTCCCGACGTGCAGGTGCTGGAGCCGACGTTTCTTTTCCCCGTTGACTCCGCCGGATGGACCATGGAATCCGACAGCGTCCTCAGGGTGCACCGGCTGCGGTGGGAATGGGACGCCGCGTGCGGGGGCGCCTATGCGGTTATCAACGGCAGGATCGCCTGCGAACTCCGCACGCTGGTTCTCCGCAACGGCGCGCCGGTAAAGAAAGTCATTGCCCTCAGCGCTTCCCCGGATTCCCTGGCCCAACTCTGCTTCTCCGCGTTTACACAGTATGCGTCGCTGGCCGGTTGGTCATTGACAAAAGAAGACTACCAGTCGCTCAAGCGGCCTGTTTCCCGGAGTGCGCAGGCCAATGCAACCTATCTGGCCGGGTACGGCTACGAGATGCACAACAATGCTCCCGCCGCGATTACCAGCTACGCGCGGGCCGTGGAACTCGATCCGTCTTTGGCGCAGGCGCTGTGCCGTATGGCGCGGCTGTTCAGCGTGTCCGGCGCCGTCGACAAGGCGAGGCCGCTGTTCGATCGGGCGGTCTCGGCTGCAAACGGCGACCCCCTTGTGGCGGCGGCCGCGGCCGACTTCTACGTTGAACACGACCTCCCCGCCAGGTCTTCCGACTTTGTCAAGAAGAACCGGGCGGTGCTCGAACAAACCGCCGCCGGCATGGCGGCAATGGGAAAGTCGCTGCTCGTCGCCGGCGAAGCGCAGCGCGCCGTTGCGATGCTCACGCGCGCCGTCGCGCGGGGCCCCTCGGACCTCGACGCCGACTTCGAGCTTGGGAATGCCTGCATGGTGACGGGCCGGTTTTCGCAGGCCTGCGACGTGTTCAACCGGCTTGTCAAGTACCGGCCCGACTACCCGCGGTTCTACGCGCTCCTCGGGGCATCGTACAGGAGGGGCGGGCTCATGATGGAGGCGTCGCGCGTGCTCGAGTACGGCGCCAAGAATTACCCCGATAATATTCCCGTGCTGGTGAATTTGGCGCAAACGTATATCGATCTGGCATGGTACGACAAGGCCCGACAGGTGCTCATGCATGCGCAGGATTTGGACGCGGATCTTCCCGACATCTACGTGAATCTCGGCGTGCTCGCCTGGCACGAAGGCAAACTGGATGACGCCAACAGGCTCCTCGAAAAAGCGGCGCGCATGGGCACGAACGTGCAGTCGGCCCTCAACAACGAAGGCAACATCCTCTACGTGAACGGAAATGCGGGCAAAGCACTTGACGAATACAAAAAGGCGGACCGGGCGGGCGCAAAGAACGAATCGGTCCTTTCCAACCTTGCCAACGCCTATCTATCCCTGGGCAGGCTGGGCGATGCGGAGGCCTCGCTCGAAGCCCTGCGCTCGCTGTCTCCCGGGCGAGTCGATGTGCTCCAAAACCTGGCTTCCCTGGCGGAAAAGAGGGGCAAAGACGCGGATGCCGTTACGTACTACCGGCGCTTGCTCGAACTTTCTCCGCACGATGGCGACGCACTTGTCAATATGACGGCGCTTCTGATCAAACTCGGCGAGTACAAGGACGCGGTGGACCCGCTCGAGGCGTTTCTTGCGGATCATCCCGCCGACAAGAAGGTCCTCCTCATGCAGGCGGATGTGTACCGGAGAATGGGCTGGTACGAAGTTGCCGTCATGAAGTACCAGGCCATCACCAACGATTTTGCAAACGATGCGGAAGGGTTCCTGGGCATGGGAAGAACCATGTACGATATGTTTCAATTCAAGGGCGGCGCCGGGTGCGATAGCGCGATCTCCTATTTGAAAAAGGCGCTGGCACTGGGCCCGGCAAACCCGGAACCGGAATATTTGATGGGCCTTTTCTCCATGAATTGCGAACGGCACCCCGGGCTCGCGAGGGACCAGTGGCGGGCGGCATTGTCAAAAGCGACAGATCCGGTTATGAAAACAAAGCTGAGCGAACTCATGGAAAAGGCCGACCAGTGAAACCACGGCTGGCGATTCTGTTCTGCGCGGCGGCATTCACGGGGGTGTTTGCAAAGAACGACACCATTCCCTCGTGGCTCGACACGCTGGCTCCGGTTGTCCGCATCCAGCCCCGGGAAACGTATCATCCTTCCATTTTCCACGTTACGTTTAAGGCGAACAAGCAGGCAACATTCTGGTACCGCATCGTGTCGCCGTCGGGCGGCGCACGAGAAATGGTGCAATACCGGGACCCGGTCACGGTCATGGAAGAAGGAACGACGCGTGTGTACTTCTACGGCGAAGACCTTATGGGAAACAAATCCTCCGTTGATTCGGCCGTGTACATACTCGATTCACGGCCGCCCCAGATCGCGGTGTCGCCCGAACCCGGACGGTATCATTCCGCAATCACCGTACGCTGCAGCGCCGACAAACCCTGCACATTCCTGTTCTATCCTTCGCTCATCGATACCGCGCACAAATCCAGGATCGTTGCGGATTCCATCGTGGTGAAGGATTCCCTCAGCGGCTATTTCGTGGCCATTGACAGGGCGGGAAACACGACGTTCAGCGGGAAACTTACCTACGTGGTGGATTCCGCCACCGTTCATGTCGATATCCGGCCCAAGGAAGGTATTTACGGCTCGCAACAAGAGATTTCGTTTACTTCCAATCCGCCCGCCGACGTCTTCTTTACCTTCGATCCCTCGGCTCCTCCCAGGTTATTCATGCGCTACGAGAAGCCGGTCGAGCTTCCTTACGGGAATACCATCGTTCGTTTCTACGGCAGAAATTCCACGGGGTGGGAATCCGAGATCATGAAGAGCACCTACGTGGTCGACACGGTGCCGCCCAAGATACGTTTTGAGCAGAACCAGGGCGCCGCGTTCGACACCCTGGTTCTCACTACCAAGAAGCCGACCACCATCCGGTACACCCTCGACGGCGCGTTTCCCACCGATGCAAGCCCCGTGTACATGCTGCCGGTTGTCGTGCCGAGAAAAGGCAAGTGCACGTTTAGGGCCGTGGCCAAAGACCTTGCCGGCAACCGTTCCGAATTGCTCAAATGGGAATACAAGTACGACAAGACTCCTCCCGTGCCGGCGCTTTCGAAACAGTCGGGCAGCTTTAGGGGTGCTTTTCGCGTCTATGTCACCGCAAACAAGCCCGCTTCGGTTCTTTACACCCTCGACGGCACCCAGCCGCTGGAGACCTCCAATTTATATAAGGACGGGATTCCGATCAGCAAAGAAGGAACCACCGTGCTTCGCGTCATTGCCATTGACGATGCCGGCAACGTGAGCCCGGAGCTTCGCGCCGACTACGTTATCGACACCAAACCGCCGTTTGTGACGGTGCGCGTCGAAGAAGACGCGCGCCAGAACCTGTTTCTTATCACGCTTACGCCCGACAAGGAGGCCGTGGTCCGGTACGAGATTGACGGCACGCCGGGCGAAACGTCTCCTGTGTTCAAAGAAAAGATTCAAATGCGCATGGGACAGGTCCTGCGCTACTTCGCGGTTGACAAGGCTGGCAACAGGAGCGAAACAAAATTGATGGACGATCTCAAAAAGCCCATCGTCTCCGTGGTGCCCGAAGGCGGCGTGCACCGGAGACCGGTAAAGGCCGCATTCTGGTGCAGCCCCGGGAGCGTGGTCTACTGGCGCCTGCTGCCCGACACGTCGTTCACGGTGTTCAAGGATTCCCTGTATCTCTCCAGAGAAGGGGTCTACACGCTGGAATATTACTCCGTGAGCCAGAACGGGCTCGTGAGCCCGCTGCGGAGAAGCGAATATACGCTCGATCTTACCCCGCCGTTCACCGACGTCATTGTCAAAAAGGGAAACAAGGATTCCGTGACGGTGTTTTTTGAATGCTCAAAGAAAGCCACCATCTACTACACGCTCGACGGCACCAATCCGGCTTCTTCAAAGACGGCAAAGACGGCAGGGGATAAGTTTCATTTGTCGAGTGACCGGATAAGCGTGCAGCGGAAAGACGATGTGCGACTGGCCTTTTTCGCCGAGGATGCCGCGGGGAATCAGAGTCCCATCCGCGTGCTCGACGTGTTCAAACCGGCCGCCGTGCCGGACATACCGGCGGGACCCGGCCGGGTCTACGACCGCGTGCTTTCCATCAATCTCAACACGTTCGACAGCAAGGGCGTAGTCCATTATGCGCGGCACGGACACGTTCCCACCATGGATTCCGCGGTGTTTGCACGTCCGATTACCCTCGTATCGTCCGACACGATCATGGCCTTTGCCGTCGATGCGTCCGGCTTTCGCGGTCCGGTGGATACGTTCGTTTATCTGATAGACCTGCCCCCGTCGCCGGCGTTCACCTGGTTGCCCGGCGACGTCAAGCAGGGCACCACGGTGGTGTTCGATGCATCGGCGTCTCTCGACATGGAAACGTCCAAAGACAGGCTCAATTTCCGGTGGGATTTCAACGGCGACGGCGTCTTCGAGACCGGTTTTTCCACATCACCCAGGGCCTCGCATACCTTCACGTCAAGCGGCAGGGTGCGGGTGACGCTCGAAGTGCGCGATGAGGCGCAGCACGTGGCTTCGTTGACAAAAGAGGTCCTTGTACGCCAGTTGTGCCCGCCGGGCATGGCATCCGTCGCGCTCGACCGGGGAACGACCTTTTGCATCGACACCTACGAATGGCCCAACATCGCCGGCCAGAAGCCGATGACCATGGTGTCCTGGGTGCAGGCGAAGATCTCCTGTATGGACGCGGGAAAGCGGCTCTGTTCCCGGGAGGAATGGACGGCCGCATGCCGCACATCCAAGAAGACGGCATATCCCTACGGCCAGAAATACGTGCCGGGAAAATGTCCCGCCGAAGGCAGCGCCGAATATAAATCCGGGTCGTTCCCGCAATGCGGCGAGCCCGGGGGCGCCCGCGACATGGTGGGGAACGTGTGGGAATGGACTGAGGACAAGAAGGGCGATTATCCGCTCATGCTGGGCGGGTCCTTTAGGTTCGGCGAGGCTGCTGACTGCTATCTCTCTTCCGAGGGCGGCGTCGGCCTTAAGTCGGCTGAGGTCGGGTTCCGATGCTGCAAGTGATGCGACGCGTTCTTCTTTGTGTGCTGGTTGCGGCCGGGACTGCCGCCGCGGCCGACGTCGAATGGCTGTTCGACAACGCGCTTGACAAAGACTATGTCTTGCTGAGGCAGACGTCGGTGGTGCTGCCGCAGGACTACAAAAAGGCGTTCGACTATTACAAAGTCGGAAATTACCAGCTTGCGGTCCGCGTTCTCGAAAACCTCCGGGACCTGAATCTTCCCGACGGGCGCCTCGATTTCATCTACTTCGCCCTGGGGGAATGCTACCGTCAACTCAAGTTGCGCGATCTCGCCGTGGAGTCGTACCGCCACATAACCAGGAAGTTCCCGGCAAGCGACAAGGTGGCGCCGAGCTATTTCAGATTGCTTCAGTACGCGTGCAACGAACGCGACACGCTCCTCGCCGACACCATCTGCACCTACTTTCAGCAGCGTTACCGCATGTCCCCGCTGTTTTCCCCGGTGCTGTACATAACGGCAAAGCTGCGGTACGGCCAGGACCGGTACGATGAGGCGATCCAGATGCTGTCGCAGATTTCTCCCCGGTCATCGCAGTACCTGCAGGCTCAGTTTCTCATCGCCCTGTGCCACGTTCAGAGAAAAGAATGGGAAAAGTCCCTGCTCATTCTCGAATTCGTGAGGAAAAGCGCTTCGTCCCCGGATATCGCCTGCGAGGCCATCATTCTCATGGCCGACATCTACTTCAACAAGGGACAATACCAGACCGCGCTGCAGTACTACGCAAAAGTGCCGCGAAATGCAAAGCGGTACTTCTACGCCGTCGTCAAGACGTCGCGCTCCTACCTGGAAATGGGAAAATTCGACAAGGCGCGCGACGTCGCCAAAGCATTCATCCAGAAAAACAAGACCAACGACTACTTCTTTGAGATGGTTTCGATCCTCGAGCAGGCCTATACAAAGCTCAAAGACAAAGCCAACGCGGAGCGGATGCAGGGGCTCATCTACCGGCAACTCAAGACCGCACGGCTGTCCTTCGAGATATACGACGAGCTGAGCCGCGTGTCGGACATGGTTCGCATCTGGCAAGTTATCGAATTCCGGGCGATCCAGCAGAAGAACGACCAACTGCTCGCCACCGGCCGCCAGAACGTCGACAAACTCAACGCGCTGGGCCAGAAGTACCGCGACCTGCTGTTCGACATAGGGGTCATCACCTCAAAGAAGGGCGGCGAAGGAATACCGGGACTTGCCGAGCGGCGGTATCTCGACATTCTCAAGGACAAATCGGACAAGCTGCACGACACGCTGGGCCTTGCGGGCAAGCTGGTGGACAGCCTCAGGACAAAGATCGAAGCAACGCCCGGCGATTCCTCTGTGGCACGACTCCTGCGAAAGGCCTCAACGGACCTCGACACCGCAAAGACCCGCTACGGCACCGTGGTGCGGGAAGAGCAGCTTGTCATCAAGGAATGCCTCGGCGAAATCCAGGGCCGGCGCCAGGCCGACGAGAACCTCCAGGCAAAATTCGTCGACTGGGCTTTTTTGCGATACCAGGACAAGAAGGTCGAACTGGCCAACATGAACAAGGAGATCATGGACAGGGCGCAGAAGAAGGCGTCGAAAGACACGGTGTCCCAGAAAAGCAGCACCGTGGCGAAGCTGTTCTCCTCCTCCGACATCGACAAACTGCAGCGCTCGCTGGTCGAAGACCGCACGATGTTGATTTCCCACATCGCTTCTATGCAATATGTGTATCCGCAAAGCAAGTACATTCCCCAATTGCTGTTCCGGCTCGCCGAGCTGTATTTCGACCAGTCGGCCGACGATTTCGATGTAAAACTTCGCGCCTACGAAAAGAAAATGGCGGAAAGCAAGGACACCGCCCGCTTGGTGTTTCCGGAATACGATCTAAAAAAAGTGATAGAAACCTACGATAACACCGTCCGCCTGTATCCCCGCGATCCGCTCGCGCCGGCCGCACTGTTTTACAAGGCGCTTTCCCTCCAGAAAATCGGCGAGTACGACAAGGCGAACGATGCGCTGCTCGAGCTCACGAGCAATTATCCGGAGAGCGAATACTACGTTGAGGCGAACATGAACATCGCCCGTTACTACTTCGAACACCCGAAAATCCAGGGCGGCAACGGCTATAAGCTCGCCGAAGAAACGTATCACAAGGTGCTCTACTACCGCGACCATCCGCAGTTCGTTTCCGCTTTGTATAGCCTGGGCTGGTGCTACTACATGCAGGACAAGTACGACGAGGCCATCGCGGTGTTCAAATACCTTGTTGAGGAAGTGGCCCTCGATTTCGACGTCACGAAGGTCGACGAGAAGAAGCAGGTAACCAACCCGCTCCTGCGGGACGAGGCCATCGATTACATCGCCATCAGCTTCGACGAAGAAAGCCGCATGGACGATGCGGTGAAGTTCCTGCAGCTCATCGGCAACGTCGACTATGCCGCCATGGTGCTCAAGCGCATCGCCGAACTCCGCACCGAAGACCTGGACTACCCCGCCGCTGTCCGCGCCTACAAACGTCTGCTGGCGGAATACCCGCAGAGTATCGCGGCTCCCGACGCGCAAGTCAATCTCATCAAGGTGTACGAGCTTATGAACAAGCCCGACAGCGCCCAAAAGGAGCGCGAAACGTTCTTTGCCCAGTATGCCAAAGGGGGGCAGTGGCAGGAATTGGTGTGGAAGCGCGATTCGCTTCTTATTCCCCGGGTCGATTCAATCGCGGTTTCGATGGGGCTGTACTTGTCTGATGCGAGTTATCGGGGCGCCGACGCGAAGAAAGACCCGGCGGGATACGCCTCCGCCGCCAAATACTACCGCGAGGTGGTGGTGCGGTATCCGCACGACAAGCGCGCCACCGATGCGCTCTGGAATCTTGCGGTGATTCTCGACACCAAACTTGACAAAGGCACTCAGGCCTACGACGAATACCTCAAGTTCAGCGCAATCGCAACCGCCGACGCCGGGCGGCGCGAACAGGCCGCCCTCAATGCCGTTGCCATCGCGCAGAAGCTGCTGCCGACCGACACCACGGCGGAGGAGGGCAAGCTCGAGGCGCCCGCCCTCAAGGTGATCGAGGCGGTCAACAACTACAAGACGCTGTTTCCTTCCGGCAAGTCCCTTGCAACCGTCCTTCTGTCCGCGGCGTCCGTGTATTTCAACCGGAAGATGTACGCGAACGCCGCGGACTATTACGACCTGATCGTCAAGAAGGGCACCGTAAACGAGGACTACTACGAGGCGCTGTTTTTGCTCGGTCAATGCCACTTCGGGAAGGAGAACTGGGAACTCGCGGCGCAGTCGTTCGAAAAGGTGTGGAAGGGTTCGACGGACCTGGCGAGAAGAACCAAGGCGTACAAGCTGCTGCTCCAGGCGGAATTCTCAAATGCAAATCAGGCGTTCGCCTCCGGCGCCTTTGCCAAGGCGGGCGAAGCGTTTCTCGGCATAGACCAGAAATATCCGGGGAGCGAATACGGCGACGTGGTGCTGTTCAAGGCCTCGGAGTCATTCGAGAAAATGGAAAACTGGATCAAGGCGTGTGATTGTTATTACCGCCTCAAGAACAGTTACCCGCAGTCCAAGCTGGCGCCGAGTGCGCTGTTCAACGCGGCCACCGATTACGAAAAGGCCAACAAGTTCGACAAGGCCGCCGAGGCCTATGAGCTGCTCGTGACCTCCTACCAGGAATCCGACAAGGCAAAGGACGCGCTGTTCAACCTGGGGCTGTGTTACGAAAAGCTCAACAAGCTCGACAAAATGGCCGAGGCGAACGAGCGTTACACGCAACTATACCCTGCGGAAAAAGACGTGGAAGCCATGCTTTTGCGGTCCGCGCAATACTATTACAAGGCGAACATGTTCGAAAAGGCGACGAATGCGTATCGCAGTTTTATCAGGCGGTATCCGCAGAGTCCCAAAGTGGTCGAGGCGCTGTTCATGATAGGCAAGATGGATCTCGAAAAGGCCGACAGGGACAACGCCGTACTTTCGTTTTCGCAGGCGGAGCAGCTCAATGCAAGGCTTGCGACCGCCAAAATGGAGCGGAACGACTACTTTGCGTCGGAGGCCGCCTACAACCTTGCCAACATGAAGCGCGAAGAATTCGTGGCCGTCAAGTTCGTCCAACCGGATGCAAAATTCAAGGCCGACCAGAAGCTCAAGGCCCAGCTCCTCGCCGAGGCGACCAAGGCGTACGAACAGGTTATCCAGTACCAGAACCAGCGGATGTTCGAGGCCGCCTACCGTATAGGCCAGATGTATGAGGACTTTGTGGACGCGTGGAAAGGCCAGGAACGGCCGAAATTACCTCCTGTAAAGCTTGCCGTCCTGGAGAAGGATGTGGCCCAGTCGTCCGCGCTTCTCATCCAAAAATCGTTTATTCCGTACAAGAAGGTGCTTGAGCTCGCCAAAGGATTCGATTCCCTCACCGTCGACCAGAAGCTGTGGATCTACAAGGCAAAGGTTTCCCTGGCGAAGGACTATCTTGCCTCCGGCCAGTACCTCATGGATTCCTACCTCGCCATGCAAAACGCCACGATACCGCCCGAAATCAAGGATAAGCCGCTGTACTATTACCAGTATCTCAAACAACTGCTCGAAACGTTGGATCCGATGAAGTCGCAGGCACGGTCGTATTTTCTCGCTGCCGCAAAACAGCTCGACTCTCTCGGTCTAAAAGGCGAAAACAGCGAGAAGTGTCTCGCATTGTTTCACCAGATAAACTTCCTCATAGGGAATGAATACGACAAGCTTGCCGAAAAAATCCTTCGCGAGCCCGAGATACCGGCCACCTTTACTGCCGCGGAGAAAGAAGAACTTTCGTTTCAACTCGAAGACATCGTTTACGAACTGCAGGACAAGGCGATCTTCGGATACGAACAGGCGCTTTCTATTCTCAAGAAGGAAAACATGGTGCCGAGCGAATGGTCCGATAAGATCATGCTCGGGCTGGCGCGGCTTTCGCCGGAAAAGTACGGAAAGGCCGTGTTTCGCCGCGCGGTTGCGGCAACGTCGAGAGACTGGTCGATACGCGGGGACAGCATTGCAGGCTGGCGGAGCAACGATATCCCGCAGGCAGGGTGGCAGCAGGCGAGGGAGGTCAGCGGGCTCGCTCGTACCGTGGGAGGGATGACGGTTCCGTATATATGGCATCCCGACACAGGGGCCCGTAACGTTTACTCCTGGCAGCACTTGTTCCTTGCAGGACAGCCGCGGGACGCCATGTTTTACATACTGGTAAGCGGAAAATACTGGCTGTACATCAACGGCACGCTCACCTCGAGCGACACCACGGGGAAACGGAGCCCGCAGCAGCTTGACAGCATAACGGGGATACAATCTCTTGTCAAAGGCGGCGACAACGATATCTGCATCCATGTGATCAATGTCGATTCCACCTTCAAGGGGCTGTCCGTCGTGTTTGCGGCGCTGCTCGACACCACGCAGCATTTCAAGCCGTCCGGGAAATACCCGCAGAAGCAGGGGGCCGTTGAAACCACGGCGGCGGCTGCCACGCCTGTTTCGGCCGGCAAAGACGCGGCGGAAAAGAAGGCATCCGCCGCTGCCTCGACACAATCGGGCCCGGCTGCGCCGGCCGGGCAAACCTCTGCGGCCGTCTCCTACAAGAGCAGCAAGGACGTGACAAAGGCCGTCCTGGAATACCAGAAGAAAACGGAGCTTGCCGCATCGGACATTAAAAAGGAACGGATCGAAGTGCAAAAGCTGCGGATCAAGGACGAAGACCTCGACGAGCAGATCCGCACAGTGAACGACGAAATTGCGCAACTCAAGAAGAAACTTGACGAAACGCACAAAGGTAAATAGGGACAACTCTTCCGGTACGTCCCCTTCGGGGGATCTTCGAGGGGGCATACACAAACGCGATCCTTTAGGGCTTGAGTACCGAGAGGTATGGCTTTTTGGGATGGTAGTACACGGGAACCTCTTCACCAATTCGGTAGAGTTCCGCGGCCCTCCTCAGGAGCGTCGGGTTCTTTCGCAGCTCCGGATTGAAGCTTACCGTATTCCCCTCGTATTCTTCACTCTCCACGGAATAGGTATACGTGATTGCAACCGCGCCTCCGGCCTTGCCGAGACGGAACGCGTGATCCGGCTCATCGTCATTGTACGGTGCTGAGGTGATGCGTCCCGCCGTGTACGGCCATTTCCTGCAGGCCGCGGAGTACCGGAGGAGAACAAGGTGCTGGCGAAGCGGGAGTACAACGGCCATTGCAAGGATGACGATGACCAGGATTATCTGCAGTACCTCAATCACGGTGCCAGTTTCTCCGTGCGCGGTTTTTTGCCCGTCGTTGCGCGGTCTCGTAAAACTACATTGACGCAGCGAAAAACGGCAACCGGCGCAGAAACCCGGCCGTTGCAGAAAACTCTTTTCGAATCTCCCTGTTCATTGTAGTATATGAGTGGAATCCCGCACTTGTCGGATTAAGAAAAGGAGAAACGTTCGAATGTCGGTCGCTTCCCCCGGTTTGTTTACCAAAGAACATATCGAATCCCATACGTTCGCGGCATCGCCGGCGCTTGCCGAAACCGCCATCCACTGTCTGGAACTCGTGGCCGAACTTTCGTGGGCCGGTCTTTCTTTCCAGTTCAAGGGAGGCAATTCCCTGCTGATCCTTCTGCCGGCTCCCAAACGATTTTCCATTGATGTCGACATAGCCACCAACGAAACTGTGGGCCGGATCGAGGGGGCTCTCGACACAATAGTGGGGGAATGCGGCGTGTTCTCCTCCTGGGCCAAACGTCAGCACAAGACAAAACCATGGCTGCCGCTTTCGAGCTACTACCTCTTCTTTACATCACACTATGCGGGGCAAGCCGATTCGTTCGTCATGCTCGACGCGCAGCTCACGCGCAGTCCTTACGCAACCAAGGACGTTCCCATCGTGTGCGGAGATCTTTTCAAGACCGATGTGAAGGCAGAGGTCCCGCTTGTGGCGAGCCTCATCGGCGACAAGCTGCTCACGCTCGGGCCACAGACCCTTGGAATCCCTCTGGGAAAGGGCAAGGAAGCGCAGCGCCTCAAGCATGTATTCGACATAAGCCTGCTGCTCGACGCCCATCCGCCCCTTTCCGGCATCCGGGAGAGTTTTACGGCGTGTGTCAACCATGAGAACAGGCTGCAGGAAAAGGCGATCACTGGCCCGCAGGTCCTGGCCGACACACTTTCTTTTTGCAAATCCGTCGTGGCGGTCGCAGAACTGCCTGAGGTTTCGGATGCAATGCGGCCGGTGCTCGTTGAAAACGTAAAAGGACTGCCGGATTTTGCGGTGCACTTGTTTGAAAAAGGTTACTCGTGGACTCGCCTCCGGCGGGACATGGCGCGTGTCGCACTGTGCATTGCCGCGGTGTGCAATGCCAAAGTGTCGAATGAGGAATTCGCTCAGGCATTGAACGCCGGCTCCAATGACGCGAATCTGATCTGGGACAAGCTGACCGGCTGGTCGGAAGTCGGGTAAACCCCTCATGCGGCTCGAACAATCCGGAGACGGGACATCGGTCGCGTGCAGGTTGTGCGGATCGGCCCGCACCGTCGAATACTGCAGGGACGCCGCGCGGCCGTATTTCCGCTGCGGCGAATGCGCGCTCATTTTTGTCCCCGAAGAATACCAGGTGACGCCCGAAGAAGAGAAAGTCCGGTACGGCAAGCACACCAACGACAAAGGTGACAAAAAGTACGAGGCCTATCTGTCTGCGATCGCGCGCGATGTGCTGGACCTGCCGGTGGCGTCACCGCGCATAGTTGATTTCGGCTCCGGTCCTCACCATGTCCTCTCCGATATCCTCAACACGAGGGAAGCGAGGTGCGTGCCGCACGACCCGCTGTACGGGCTGGACGCGGCCGGTTCGCCGGAACAGTTTGATATCGCAGTCTTGTGCGAAACAATCGAGCATGTAAGAAATCTGCCCGCCGAGATCAATCTTCTATCGCGTCTCGTCAGGCCGGAAGGATTCGTTTACATCCACACGCAACTCTATGATCATGCGGGAGATTTTCTCGCCTGGTGGTACATCAAGGATGTCACGCACATTAATTTCTTTTGTGAAGAAACAATGACGGTCGCGGCCGGCATAATGGGTAAACGGGTGGTGCGGACGAACGGGAAAGACACGGTGGTTCTGCAATGATTGCACAAGAAAGGGGCGAAGAGCTTTGCCCCTTTCATCGCACAAATCACTTTAAATTATTATTGTAACGATTTGATTTTAGACATGTTGGCAAGGCAAGTCTCCCGCCATGTCCCGTCAGGGGACATTTGCAGATAACTCCTGAAATCTCTCTGCGCTTCAGCGTTTTTCCCCATTTGCATTTCACATTCGCCGCGGCGGAAAAAAGCGGCCGCACGGTACTTGCTGGCATGGAAGGAGTCGATAAGCCGCGAATACCAGCGCGCCGCTTTTTCGTATTTGTTGAGGTCCTGCCCGAAGATGCACGCGAGATCGAACATCGATTTGTCGATATCCGGGTCGTCGGGGAAGGCGGCGATCTGTTTCGCGTAGGTCTCCGCCGCAACATCGTACTTGTCAAGGTAATACTGGATTTCCGCCAGTTTCCCGTAGGCGCTGTGCGCCCAAATACCGTTTGGCTGAAGAATGAGGAACTCCACAAGCGCCATTTCCGCCCCCTGATAGTCGCCAAGGCAGTTTGCCCGCATCGTGGCCATTTCCCACAGCACATGACCCTTGTCCTGAGGCGTGGACGCCTTCTGGTATCTGTCTTCAAGCGCTTCGGACGCCTTTTCGAAATCACCCAGCTTGGAGTAGCAGGCGTTCACCTTGTCCATGAGGCACGTCCGCGCCTTTATGTCCACGAGACCGCTGTTCGAAAGCGAATCGAAGATTTCGAGCGCCTGCTGGTATTCGCCGCTCGAAATGTCCACGAGCGCCTCAACGTAGTCGGGCATGAGCTGCAGCTCCGCTTCGCACTGTTCCTGACGGTCAAGGATGCGTGCGACCGGCGCGGACGGCCTGGGCGCCCGTGCAGCCGGCTTCTCCATGGATGAAAGCCTCGACAGGGGAGCCCGCACCTCGCACACAAGGTCGCTTCCAAGAACAACGGTGGCGCTCCACGGTGCATATCCCTCGGCGCAGACGACGACCGAATAGGTGCCCTTGGGTTTCCTGACCAGCAGCGGAGCTTTGCCCGCCATGGCGCCGTTGATCATGACTTTCGCCCCGATGGGTTGCGAGCCGATGTCAAGCAGGCCGTCGCCGGCCGCGATTGGGTCCAGTAGCATGCCCAGCACCGAGATGTCGTGGATCGGCGCCGCCGCCGGCATGAGCCGGCGTGCAAAAGGCTGTGCCTTGGGCCCCACCGTAAGCTGACGGCCGGTTTCAACGAATGCTTCCGCGCCTTGTGCGCCGTGCAGCGGCGTGAGCTTCACCCTGCCCTGATACACGGAAAGGGTCGTGAGTGAGTCGCCGAAGGCGTCCACCCTGAAAATGGTGCCTATCACCCTGCACGCGGCACACGGAGTCCGAATTTCGAATTTCTGGCCGTGCGTCCGTTTGTTCACCTTGAAAAGCGCGCTTCCCGTTGAGAGGAAACAAACCTGTTGCGACGGACTTGATGACGTGACAACCAGCCGTGAACCGGACAGGAGCTCCACGACACTGCCGTTGTCGAGGCGGACAATTGCGCTGCTGTTGCCGGGCGTCGAGATGGTTGTACCGGGGCCGGCGAATTTGGTCGGGGCTTTGGCAAGGTCGGTTATGGTCCGGGCCGCGCCTTTTCCTCGCCATGCGACTGCAACCGTGCCGCGGATGCTTACGATGCTGGCCGTTGGTGCGCCGGATAAGTTTTTGACAAGAGAGATAGCGATGCCCGCGCCGGCAATGGAAAACACAAGCGCGGCAACCGCAGCCCAGGCAAACGCGGGCCGGGGTACGGCACGGGCGAACCTGAACCGGGGCGCGGGCGCAGGAACATCGATCCGAAGCATAAGATCGTTTTCCAGCTTCTGCCACTCGTCATCCGTTTTCGAGGGCACCCGCACTTCTCTCAGAAGTTCACCCAGGCTTCTGCGCCGCGAATAGTTGTTGCCGGGTACGGTCATCATACACTTATTCCTGTTTTTCCAGATATCGGCCGAGAAGTCTTTCGAGCATTCTTCTCCCGTGGAACAGCCGCGATTTGACCGTTCCCAGCGGGATCTTTGCCGCTCGCGCAATCTCTTCCAGCGATCTGCCTTCCATTTCGTACATCACCACGGTCATCCGCTTTTCGGCATCCAGTTTGTCAAGTGCGCCGTATATCGCGGATTCGAGCTCCTTCTGTTCCATGCCAAGAGAGGGGTTTGCCGCTCTCACGTCGACCTCAGCATCGGCCTGTTCCGAATCGAAGACGATCTGAGGCTGCCGTTTTCTGTATTTCTTTCTCAGTTGCGTCGTGCATACTTTCAGACTTATCCTGTACACCCACGTATCCAGCGAAGAATCGCCCTTGAAGCGTGACAGGCTCTTGAATACTTCAATGAACACCTGCTGAACCACGTCATCAACGTCGAACCTGGGGCCCAGCGACTTGTACACGAGATCATGCACCTTGTGCTTGTAGCAATTGAAAAGGTCTCGTTGGGCCCTGCGATCGTTTCTCAAGCACTGTTGCAAAACCAGCGCCACGTCCTCATTCATCAGGCCCTCGCCGGATTTCCCGCTTCTGGCTCCAAGAGTATAGTCGCTCGATCGGGGCATTTGTTTCACTGAAAATGAAATTCGATTTTTTGCCGCTTGGAAATCGAAAAAGCGCGGGCGCTATTTATCCATGAAGAAATGTGCGATTTGCCGAGCAGGCCGACGTTAAGTAAGACGTTGGTATATCGTGCGATAGGGTCAATCTCATAAAGTAAACCGATGCGTTCCGGGCGGCCCTGGAACTCCGGAAAAGTAGTTACGCTAGTCTGTAAACGTTCTCGCCCTCGAAGCGTATTTCTTCACCAGAAGATCCGCCGTAGCCGGCCTCGTGCCTTCTTCAAGCATCACCGTGGTATTCACATTGCCGCGCGGAAGAAAGTCGCCGACCATAAGGAGCCACGGCGGCCCCGCCAACAGCTTGACAGTTTCGAATAAATGGGCGCACACCGTTTCGTGAAACGTGCCTACCATGCGAAAAGAGTTCAGGTATAGTTTCCACGACTTCAGCTCGATGCAGAGCTTGGCGGGCAGATAGTACAGATCGATCGAGGCGAAGTCCGGATATCCCGTCTTAGGGCAAAGGCAGGTAAATTCGGGGAATAGAATGCGAATCACGCCGTTTCGGCCCGCCTGTTTCTCAAACGGGCATTTGAATGTCTCGATGGCAGGGAGAGTCTTCTTCCTAAGCGCGTCCTCCAGCAGTACCATTTTTTCTTTGAACATGGAGTATTTTATCCCTCAGCAGCATGCATTTCTATTCGCAGCAAGAAAATAATTCAATTCCTGTCTGCCATGATCCAAAAAAATGATCTTCAAATTACCAAGAGGGAAAAACGGGCGGGCCTGATTGGTTTCTCTTTGGCCTCGTTTCTCGTTCCCTTCATGACGCGGTCGTCCGCGGTTTCCATGTTCAAGAACTTGCAACCTGCAACCTGAAACTCGGGTCCTTATGTCACGCATCCTGGTCGCCATGAGCGGAGGGGTGGATTCTTCGGTGGCGGCGGCGTTGCTTGCCCGTGACGGCCACGAGGTGGTCGGCGTCACCATGAAGCTTCTTGATAAAAGCGAAGCCGACGGCGCGTCGTGCGCATCGTGCTGCGGCTACGATGCGTCGCGGGACGCAAGGCTCGTTGCGGAGGCGATAGGCATTCCGCACTACACGGTGAACGCGGTGGAGGTTTTCAGGCAAACCGTCATTTCCGATTTTGTCCGGGAATACCGGGCCGGACGCACGCCGAATCCCTGCGTGCGCTGCAACCAATTCGTGAAATTCGGTTTTCTCATGAATAGAGCCGATGAACTTGGGTGCGAGTTCGTGGCCACGGGCCACTATGCCCTGCGACGCGGAAACAGGCTCTACCGGGGGATCGACCCGGGAAAGGACCAGGCCTATTTCCTGTATGTCATCTACGGCGCTGCCATCGAGCGCATCGTGTTTCCCGTCGGCGGCAGAACCAAGAGCGAAATCCGGGGCATCGCCGCGGAGCTGCGTCTTGTCACCGCGCACAAGCCCGAAAGCCAGGACATCTGCTTTGTCGAGGACGGCAATTATTCGGCAATTTTTGAAAATACCGCGCTCTCGGGAGAAGGCACCATGGTCGATACGAGGGGAAAAGAAGTGGGACGCCATGCAGGCATCCACAAGTACACGGTGGGACAGAGAAAAGGCCTGGGCGCGCTTGGTAAGAAGATGTTTGTCAAGGAGATCAGGCCGCTTGAGAACGTTGTTGTGGTGGGAACGGAAGATGATTTGTGGGCGGAAACCATGATTGTAAACCATGCCGTTGTCGCTCATGACTATCGTATTGACGGCTCAATAGATTACGACGTTCAGGTGAGGTACAGGAGCAAGCCGGTCAAGGCGAGGATTTCTCAGTCCGACTCCAAAACTTTTCACATAAAACTGTTGGAGCCTGTGCGTGCGATCGCTCCCGGCCAATCGGCGGTCATTTATGACGGAACCATGGTGGTAGGCGGAGGAGTGATTGAAAGGGCGGGGTGAAAGAAAGGAAGGAATTCTGTTTTCTTTTGACAACCGTTCTGTATTCGCGCATCACCCTGCGTAAACCGAGTATTTGATCCCATTTTTGTTTTCTCGTTTTACCGAGTACATCAAATCATCGGCTATTCCTATTATTTCGTCCGACGTGTGCGGCGCGTGGACGCACGTTAATACCCCGGCGGAAATGGTAATCGACCAGTTGCTCTGGCGCATTCCTTCCAGAATTTCCCGTTGAATCTTTGAGAGGACGACTTGCGCCGATTCTTGTCCGGTCTCCGGCAACAGCAACGCGAATTCATCGCCGCCGAGGCGGGCAACCACATCCGTCTTTCGCAAATATTTCCTCGCGTGTTTCACCACGGAACGGAGCACCTGGTCGCCCGCCATGTGTCCGAACCGGTCGTTCACCGTCTTGAAATTGTCAATGTCGATATAGGCGAGCGTGAACGGACGTTTGTATCTCTGGGCACGGTCTATTTCCTTCTGCACCATGTCAAAGAAGAAACGGGAATTCACCGCGGTCGTCAGATAGTCGGTATTGGCCAATGCTCTTTCGTGCTCCAGCGCTCTTCGTAATGCTGACAGGAGGAGTGTGACGGTAACAAAGAAACCGAGTTCGATGAGGAAATTCCAGACATAGAAGATCAGGCGTAGGTACGAATGTCCGGCGGCCACATCCGTAAAAAGCCAAACTATCGCGCTGGCAAGAGAGGCCGCGATCCCGAGTCGCCGGCCCGCGACCCAGGTGACCAGCGATATCGGAATAAGATAGAACAAGGAAAATGCGAACTCATAGCCGGTCAGGTAGTCGATGATGCCCACGCACACGATGAGCACGGACCCGACGGTGGCGCCAAAGAGCCTGCTTTTTTTTTCAAGCTTTGCGAGAAGGTTCACTGCGGTTTTCCTGCCGGCTTACAGGGTTGGGAAGAGGCTCGGCTATCGGTCCCATTGATTTCACTCATACCCTCTTGAAAATAATACTACCATCCGGCAGTCGCGAATTAAAGACCTTTTTGGTGATCCTCCTTTCTCAGGAATCTATTTCTCCTGTGATCGTTGCCGATTTATATTGAAAATCAATCTTTCTTTCGATTGGAGCGGAAGTATGGGTAATCCAGCTGCACGACTTGGCGATATGACCGCCCATGGCGGCACAATTACCGGCCCCGGGTGTCCTACCGTGCTGATCGGCGGTATGCCTGCCGCCACAATGGGTGACATGCACGTGTGCCCCATGGCAACGCCCGGTACTCCGCCCATTCCGCACGTCGGCGGACCAATCACGCTCGGCAGCACCGGCGTCCTTATCGGCGGGAAGCCTGCCGCGCGCATGGGTGACATGGCCGTGTGCGTCGGTCCGCCCAGTTCAATCGTGCTCGGCTGCATGACGGTTCTCATCGGTGAAGCCGGCGGCGGCGGCGGCGGGGGTGGTGGCGGCGGCGGCGGCGCAGGGGGCGGAGGGTCGGGAACGGCCGGGGCGCTGGCGTCGGCGGCCATTGCGGGACAGGCGCCGCAGACCAACCAGGTCGGCGATCATTACCTGGACCTGAGTTTTGTCGACGGCGGCAATCTGCCCGTGGGCGGCATCGGATACGTGCTCACGTATCCCGACAACTCGAAATCAAGCGGCGTGCTCGGCGGGCAGATCAAGCGGCTGGGAGTGCCGCAGGGAAATTATACGGTGACGCTTCGGGGAATCGTGAATGCGCAGTGGTCGGTACAACAGGCAACCTTCGGAAGTTCAGTTGATTTAACTGTCGGTACTTTAGGGGTTGATTCCGGCGCGAAAGCGACCTTTACTATTTACAAACGTTCCCTCACAGGACCGGATAAAATCGTTACAATACTTGAAACAACCGTCAACAATGAAAGCGCGCAAGTCTCATGGACTTATCAGTATGAGAATGATGACGAAGATCCCGTCTTGGGCAAAGAAGGTGGGAAGAAGTATAATCTGCCTCAATTCTTCTTTTTGGCGACTGTGGAGGAATTGCAGGAACGTTCGGGGTTTTTGCTATTGTCCGATGAAGTCAACCTTTCTCTTGTTGATCAAACCGGCAAACCCATAGCCAACGAGCCCTACGAAGTCTATTTGCCAAATGGCGCTGTGCGGAAGGGAAATCTTGACAATAATGGAAAAGCGACGGAAAGAAACATTCCTTTGGGAAAAACCAGAGTTGTTTATCCAAGAACCACAAACGCAAAAAAATTGCCTGAGTAAGTTGAAAAAGGAGCATGCTGTTGGCAAGAGACCTTGACGCAATTGTGGCTGATGTATTGTTCTGTTTCCAAACTGCGCCTGGAGTTGATAATTCAGTAAGAATTGACCCTGGTCCTGGGACCCTTGTTGGGCCCCCGCCAGCGGCGATCCACCCGGTAAATAACGGATATTTTGGCTTCAAGATGGCTGAGAATAGTTTCGTTGATTTCATGGTTTTTGATACTACCTATAGAATTTTTCATCATAAAACTGCTGATTTGGAACCGCCAAGGGAAGAAAACACTATTCCGATTCATATTTGGACAGACCTTGGCGATTTTGCCTCAGTGGATAGAGTACAACGCCAACTGCAGCTTCTGGGGTATTATCTAGGGAAAGTGGATAATATTTACGGAGAAAAAACTGAAAGAGCCGTCCTTTGGTTTCAAGCAGATCTTGGTCTTCGAACCGACGGTAAATTTAATGCCACATTTTTAGCAAAGCTTGACGATATCATAGATAACAGCAACAAGACCGGCGGAATCTACGTAGCGCGCCGAATGCTCATTCGATTCACGCGAGCGCCCTTAGATGATCCGAATGTTTTATCAAGTCGGCCATGGGGCAAGGCTCCGGATCTTGACGATAGAGGATTTGTTAAGGTACCGACGCTGGGGTCTCTTCGCTCCGGGCCGGTAGTTACAATGACCGAAGCCCAAGAGTTTCGGTTAAAGGCGATTCGAGAAAATATTTCAGATTCCGCAGAATTAATAATGGATAGTTCTGACAGATCAAAACTGGATATTGGAGATCCAGCGTTACCTAAGCAGAAAAAGATGATACTGAATCTTGAGTCGAAAATACAAGGCGACTGTACCGTAGACATCTATTTCAAAGGCGCCGGCAGGACAAAGATCGGATCCTTGCAAGCAACGGCTTTATCGCTTATTCAATTGAAAGTTCAGCCCTATCTGGTTACCATCGATAGGGTGCCTCCTTCCGGAACAAAGGAGGATTGGAGAGAGATCTTTGATATTGCTAATAATATCTGGTGGCCATATGGCATAAACTTCGTATTCGCTGGGATCATCGAAAAAACAGTGGATGATCTTTCAGTTGCAGGACAAATAAGTGAAGTAGGCGGGGTCCTCAAGCCTGAGTTTGATACAGTAGTAAATGAAATAGGTTGCCAAAGAGATGCTATTAATCTAGTAATTGTTAGCAAAATTCAAAACGCCATCGGAGTTTCCTATACAACGGCAATGTTTAGTTGGCCCAATGGTATTATACTCTCAATGAATCTTTCTGGCAAGAACATCGCTGCGGGAAATGACCTTGCCCATGAATTAGGACATTGTCTCAGCCTTGCGAATATTAATAGTCCAACACATCACCCGTTCCATGCCGACGACGATCCCGACGAAGAACACAAAAAGGACGATATGTGGACCCTGAAAAAATTAATGTATTCATACAATACTTTTGCTGCAAGGGCGGCGGACGCGTGGGCCCAGGATGTTGGATATGGCACAACGTTTCGCGGTTCAATGGTCACTATCCGCCATTTAAACAATGACCTTACCGATGATGAATGCAACAAGGCCAGAACATGGGCACAACCTGATAACCAAGTTTACTTTAAATGAATGTTAAATCGATAGCCTTAAAAATAGTTATATCAGTTTGTTTTTGTTGTTTTTTATCGCAGGATACTACTTTCGGAGAAACACATCAAAGCAATGAAGAACCATCACAGGCCGTGAAGCAGAAAAGGAAGAAATCCATGAATCGTTTAGACGAACTAAAAGAGAAAACTTTGCAAGGGGATATTTTTAACGCATATCCAATATGGGCAGACCTGGTCCATGATTCGGAAGCAGTCAGCCTGATGATCAAACTGTCTGGAGATCCTCGTGATGCAACCAGATCAATTGCCGTAGGTTGTCTGAATAATATTAAAGACAACCCTGAAGTAACCCGTATTATGTTGAAATCCTTAAACGATCCCGTTCAAAATGTCAGACGAACAGCATCAAGCTATTTTTATTTCAATGGCAAACCTGAAATCGTTCCTCAATTAATACCCAACCTTAATAACCTTGATGACATTATTCGGGGCCAGATAGCACGTACCCTTGGAAATTTAAAGGATCCTCAGGCATTACCTGCTTTAAAAGAACGATCCCCAAAAGAACCAAATCTTTCCGTTCAAAAGGACATTATGCTTGCAAGGGCCAAATTAGGGGACAAAGAAATGAAGGAGAAAATCGTAAAACAGCTCTATGTTAACGATTCAGAAATACGATTTCACACGTTGGAAGATTTGAAGTACGTCGACGACAAGGCCTTGGCCTGGTATTTTCTTCCACCCCTTGATGATAAGGGCAAGACCTATATGATAAGTGACATGGGCAGGAAACCCGAGAAGTATATGTTCGTATGTGATTTGACTATTAATATGATTGCCGCCTGGTATCCGGGGGCATTTTCTTTTAAAACAAATGATTATAAAAATTATTCACAAGAAGAAATTGAACAAGTAAGAAAGTTTCTTTCGTCCTTAAAAAAACCATGAGGGCCGCAATATATTTCTGATTTGTTAGGAATAGATCATTATGCCAATAACCAACAATCTCTTCTCCCTTGCCTTCCCCGACGGCTGGCGCGAAACCACGACCTATACCTTCGAAGGCCCGTTTGACAGCGGCGTGCAGCACAACCTCGTCCTTGTCATCGACCCGTCTGTCGGCAAGAAGATGCCGCTTGCGGAGTATGCAAAACAACAATTCGGAACGTCAAAAGCAGCCTTGCCTGGTTTTGAGCTGATCAACGAGAAAGATGTGGTGATGCCTTCCGGCATCCCTGCGTACGAAATCGTCTACCGGTACTCTCCTTCAGACAGTCAAATGCTTTTTCAAAAGCAGATATTCATGATAATCGAAGGAAAAGGCTACATTTTTTCTTCGACATTTTCCAAGAAGACGCTCCAGACAGTCGCGCCCTACGTCGAACAAATCATTGCAAGTTTTCGGCCCTTAAACGCGGATACCATACAATGAACTTCTCCGCTCAAACCGACTCCGCTCAGCGATTCAACGTTCAGTCGAACTTGATTTATGCGATTTGGAAATCCAAGGCTGCCTATGGAGACAGCGACGCGACGTTTGAGGTGCGCACATCATTTGTTGGAGATGGGGCAGACGTAAAGATCAAGGGCAAGACCGAAAACGGAAAGAACCTGGGCAAGCTGGACGCAAAGATTTATGGCAACAGGCTTATAGCAGGATTCCCCATTCCCAAAACCGTTCCGGCTGACGATTTTGTGTACCTGGAAGTGCAGTTGCCGAAACAGGGCCTCAAAGGCGAGACGAACCGCATTCCGACCCGCCCGCCCATCCAGGTGCAACAGATGAAATGGAGCGCCAAAGAAGCGCGACGGGGGGATGTTCTCACACTTTCCGTTGATTTTCAATCGCAAATTCCGAACGATACCGATGCGATAGTCGCGATATACGAATACGATCATTACGGCAGTAATCACGATCCTGTAGTCAGAATTCCCACGACAGTGCAGAACAAGAAGATTCAGGTGCAATGGGAATATGAGTATTTCGACGACACAAAAGAAATTCCAACGAAACAAGACTTGCAGCCGCATGGAAAGAATTACAATCATCCGGAATATTTCTTTGTGGTGGTGCTGGATGAGATACGGATAGGGGTAAAGCAGGAGAGCGGGTTGCTGAGGTTTAAAGATCGCGTGGAATTTAAGCTGGTCGATAGTTTGGAACGTCCCATCGCGAACACGCAATTCTCGGTAATCTTCTCCGATGGAAAACAATCTAACGGAACCACCGATTCCAATGGAGTTGGAATATTCGATAATTGCAGTCCCGGACCCTATCACCTTCAGGTTCAGGGTATTGATAATCTTCGAAGTTCGCTTGAGTGAACGATTCTCTAACGGAGTCTATTGAATGAGTGATGGAAAAACCGGATCGGTTGTGATCTTTACGGATCCATGGGAAATTAGGAGGGTCATTGTCGCCGAGGGTGTTCAATACCACGATGTCTATATTCCTTTTCTTTCGAGGAAACTTCCGGAATTTAAGCCGTCTACAGATAGATTGTCGGGCGAGTATTCAAACAAAAAGCAAATGGTACGTTATGAAATTACTATCGCGAGATCGAAGGACGATTTCAAGAAGGGTCTTGAAACAGATCGTGCAATTGTCATTTACGACGGTCACTCAAGGCATGGCAGGGGCGCCTGTTTCGACCCGGCTAATAGGGACACTGGCGACCACTGGGAGAATGGCGCGACAATTCACGAAGGCATTTTCCGATTTGGTTATCCCATTGTCCCGGTAGAAATCCATGATATCAATGAACATCAATACCATTTTCCGCCGTGTCCGGCGGAAAATGCCAAGCCGGCAAACGAGAATAAAGACCCCTTTACCAGACACCCTTCGGCACGCGTGTTTATTTCTCCTAAAAGTATCCCGGCGCATCTAAAAGGTTTTGTGCAGCCGGCATTTCTTTCTTCTATTGACAAATATTGGGGCTTCAATTCATCGGAAGATGGACTAACTCTCTTATTGAATGCGGGCTGGAATGCGACGGCGAGCGCACCATACGATTTAGGTAGTGTCAATTTGCGATGCCGCACGTTTTGTCATTTCGGATGCAGTTCCAAGCTGCACTATTGGACGATACTTCGCGACTATCATTACAAGAATTGGCCCAGACCAAAGCCGCCAACGGACCGTTTCGCCTATTTCACAACCGCGCCTTCCGATTCGAATACGGTATATTGGCTTTATCATTTGCTTCGGTGTCCCTTGCCCAACGATAAGCCCTCTCATTGGTACGACACGCACCAATGGGCTTTAGGTGCAACCAATGCCACCCTCAAAGAATTAACCGCGACATTTAGGATATTTTGAGTGTTGAAAATGCAAATCAGCAAAAGGTTGACAAATGTGTTTTCATAGAACCACTATCGGAATCGGAATGGCGGTTGGGTTCTGCATCATATTCTGCACGTGTTCGAACGAAAAGGAGACGAGAATGGACAAGCGGGAAAGTTTTATCAAACTCTTCAACTCGTTTGATGTTGAAAACGACGATCTGAAGGACAGTCTGGCTGATACCATCAAGAAGGAATCCTGGGAAATTCCACGCTTGATTGTTCAACGCCTGGATTCTCGGGACCCTGTGGAAGCAAGGAAGGCGCGAGCCCTCGCTGTTCGTATAGGTGATTTGGCAACGACGCCTCTTCTCGAAGAAAGCGAACAATCCGGCCCAGACGGAATAATTTGGAGGATGGAACAGGCGTCTGATATTCACTTGAAAAACGAGTCCAGGATCGTCTCAAAACTAAAACACCTCCTTGAGGACAAGCGAGGCTTGACGCCGCCTATTTTGCCGCCCAACGTTGAAGAAAAACCCGACAAGCTCAGGGTATGCGACAAGGCATATTTGATTATCAGAAAGATGTTGTCGTTTGAGAATGCGCAGGCCGAAATGTTGAACAGTCATGAATTCCAGCATAATTGGAACGACCAGCAGCGCGACTCCGAAATAAAGCGTTTCATGGAAACCGGAACATGGAAATCGCTTGTTGAAAGAATCTCCGAATAGGGCACGTTTTTCTCCGCGCCGGGTGCGCCTCACGAGTCCTGAGGATGAGAAGAGATTCTGGTTAAACGCCTCACGAAGTTCTCTGAAAAAGGTTTGGGACAATCAGGGCGACGACGTGTATGAAAAATTACTTGGCAAATGACATTGTTCTTGTCCGGTATCCGTTTTCAGATTTGTCTGCACTAACTTCAAGGCGATGTTGCTCCGGCATTTTCCCACTCGTAGTTCC
>Ga0181527_1000582_pt1 | contig 41715 bp, 40 predicted proteins | sample PEATcosm2014_Bin_30_FD_119762 | JGI IMG/M metagenome (GOLD analysis project Ga0181527, IMG submission 119762) | Peatland microbial communities from MTU Mesocosm Facility, Houghton, MI, USA - PEATcosm2014_Bin06_60_metaG | ecosystem: Environmental > Terrestrial > Soil > Wetlands > Peat | place...
ACTCGCGCGAGGCAGACGAACGGGCGGCGGCCCGCACGCTGCGCGACCTACGGGGGAGAGTCAAGGCGGCCCGAGCGGTTGTATGTCGCACGCCCGGACTGGGCGAGACCCTAGAAAGCGATTGGCGCAAGGCGGCAAGATTCTACGCGCGGTTCGGGAACACGCAAGCCCAGTTCATTCACGGAACCCCGACGGCCGAATCTGACGTAACCTCTCCTTCAGGGACCGGTTCGGTAGGCCGGGATACTCACGATGCTCGCGATGACCCCCTCCCAGAACTTCAACCCCCATCTCCGCCACCTCCAGCTCCTTGAGCGTCCTCTCACGAATCCGGCGCTCGAGCTGCTCCGAGGAGAGCTTCCCGACGCAGAGGATGAAGTCGAACGACCGACCGTGCCAGAGCGATTTCTCAGTCAGGTAAGGAGCATCGACGACATACCCGACCCTGATCCAAGGGTAGACGGCCCTAAGCGACTCCGCCTTCCTCGAAGCGGCCAGCATGTTATCAGTGGTCGACTGTGTCTCTGCTTCGATGACGACGAGCGGTACCTCCTCCGCCGCATCGCCGGGCTGGAACTCCACGCCGCGGACGACAGCCAGGTCAACCTGGTACTCCGTGTGCGGGGTTTCCCGGTTTCCGGAGAGTGGGTCCAATCGGCCGGAATATCTCAGTCTCTCCCTCCACGCAACGCGATAGAGCGAGCAGGGAATCGCCTTCTCGATCGCATCCGCGAGAAGAATCTCGAACCTCTCGCCGGCGGAACTACGAGGTGCCATCTCCCAGTTCAATGAGCCAGCATCTCTTCGCATATGAGTGCGGGTCCTCCCCGCTCGCTCCGCTCGCGGGTCCCCCCCGCGCATGGGGCCGAGACGCACGCACGTGACTGGCGCAAGGCGGCGCGATTCCATACGTGGATCTGGATCACGGAGGAGTCTCTCGGAAGGGTCCCGATTTCTCCTCGACGGGTGGCAATGCGGAGCTCGCCCCTGTGCCGTCCTCGGTGCGACCTTTTCACGCGTGAGGATTTGATTCCGTGCTAGCTCCGACGTCCCACGCGGCAATCAGCGTCTTGCGCGCCAGCCGGCTCGTTGCGTGAACGATGATATGGGTCTCGCGCTGCGTGCACAGTCGGCCCGTGCAGCGGCCGACGCGACCCACGAGCGCCGCTGCTCTTTGCCCGGAGGGGAAGGGGCTCGAGTCCCGGCCGTCGGGACCCGCGCCTTAACGCTCCGGCGGCCCCTCCTCGCCGGACGAGTCGGGTAGTCGACGCTTCGCGCGATCGAAGAGGGGTCCGACTCCCGACACTTCTGCCACGACAGGTAGGTGTTGCTTCAACGCGCTTAGCGGTAGGCGAACCACTTTGCCGGACCGACGCGGTACGAGGTAGACAAGCTCGCCGCCTTCCCTCCGAACCCCGCCGGGACAGCTCAGCCCTCGGGCCTCTCCCCAGGTGACCTTGCGGAGCACCGGGATGGTATCGAGGTCGGCCGTTTCGAGGAACGTCATGAGTCCCTCGGGCGGAACAAGGTCGCGACCGGGCAGGTCTTTCTTTTCGATCGGTTGGTCCTTCGGGATTCGGCTGGGGTCGGGAATGTAAATCGGCTCGTCATCCCTAACCTCGACCGAGAGAGAATCTAGAAGCTCAGTCGGAAAGTTGGCGGCGGTGAGCTTGCCCAGCGATTCGTGGCGTCCCTCGCCTTCTTTGACGGTCTCGTCCGTGAGGTGTTTCCCGACCCCCTTCGGCCCCTTCGTGACCATCATGTGATCAAAGTTGGATACCAACGGGCTCTTGAACACAAGCCCGGTCGGGGACTCTTGAACGAGGAACAGAGGAATACCCGTCGACGGGTAACGATAGAGTGTCTTCCACCGCGACATGCCGACGTAATGGCCTTACCGGATGAAAAGAGGGACGCCACTGGCCCCCGAGGAGAATCCGACGGTCCGCTTACTTACCGATAGACTGGCCAATGAAGACCTGATGTTCGGCTCCCTCGTGTTCTTGCCGAAACGGCCGCCACTCGCCTCGGACTTCGCCCTGGACGTAGTCTTCAACGAGGTCGCTAACTCTCTTGCAGGGCACGCAGACGAGGTACGTCAGGGGCATGCTCTCCCCAAGAACATGCGGGTACTTTTCCCGTTCGGAAGCGTCCCTTGCTTAGCCACTCCCTGTACCGGGCCGACACGCTCGCGCGCGACGGGCGCACGGCGGCATCACATCCCGATTCGGGGTCAACTGTTTACGCGCTGACGCGGTGACCGTAGCATGAAGCGCCGGGGCGCGCTGCTTGCCACGGCAGCGACCGTTGCAGTGGTCGCGCTGCTCCTCCCCTTTGTTGGGGGAGTCGCTCAGGTTCGCAGCGGGCCGGCTCGCGCAGTGGGCCCGCTCGTTGTCCCGCTTCCTGCCAGGGGAGTCATTCACGTAGGGTCGTATCCGTATGGCATCACTTTCGACCCAGTGAACGGTCTTCTCTACGTCACGAATTTCGGCTCGAACAACATCAGCGTAGTCAACGCCACGACGAACAAGGTCGTGGCCTGGATCCCGATGCCCTATGGGATCGGACCGATTGTAGCGGACACCGCAACCGGGGTCGTGTACACCGGAGATGCGGTTTCGACCGTTTATGGCATCAATTCGTCCACCAACCGCGTCGAGTGGACGATCCCCCTTGTCGCGTTTGGTTGCCCGTCTGGCTGCGCACCCGATCCGCAGACCTACGATGAGTCGAACGGAGACATCTATGTCACGGACATCGTGACGGACTACGTCAGCGTGATACACGGGGCGTTGGCTGTCGCAGCAATACCAGTGGGAGTCGACCCCAACGGGGCTGCCTACGACTCGACGAACGGCGATGTTTATGTGTCCAACGAGGGATCCACCCTTCTCGCGAATCTCACGGTGATCAACGGGACGACCAACACCGTCTCGGGGCAGGTCTACCCGGTTGAAACTGGCCCTGGCGTGACGTACGACGAGGCTAACGGTGACGTCTATGTATGCGAGAACGCTGCGGGCCCAGGTCAATCCAACTTCGTGACGGCAGTGAATGGAAGCACCGACAAAGTGATTGCCACGATCCCGATTAGCAGTGCGTGCGGCGCGGCTGTCTACGACCCCGCCAATAGCTATGTCTATGTCACCGACCGCTTTCTAGCTACGGGGCCTGACACACCTAACGTCACGGTGGTTGACCCCGACACGAACCGGATTGTCTTGACTCAGCCCGCGCAGCTGGGGCCGATTGGCATCGCGTACGATTCCGCCAACCACAACGTGTATGTCGCGGACTCGGACACCAACAACATCAGCATCCTCCCACAGATCTTTCGGCTAACTTTGCACGAGACCGGACTCCCTGCCGGGACCAATTGGTCTGCCACGGTCGGAGGAACGACCTTCTCTTCGACGACCCCTTCAATAGCGTTCCCGGAGCCGAACGGGACTTTCAACTTCACGATCGGAAACGTGGCGAGTCGCTCGGCGTGCCCGTCTTCGGGGAACGTGACCGTTGTGGGCGGCCCCCGAGAACTGAACGTGACGTTCCAGACCTCTTCGTGCAGCGGATCCCCCAAGGGGCTCTTCGGGCTCCCCGGAGCAACCGGATACTACCTGTTGTGGGCATTCGCGGCAGTTCTCGTGACGGCGACCGCGGTCGTCATCGTGCTGACGCGGAGAAAGCGACGGGCGAAGCCTTCGCCAACCACACCCCCGCCCGATGGCGCGTCGGGCCAAGTCCGTTAGCTCCGCGCACGCGTGAAGGCGGCGCGGGTGGTGGTCGCAACCACCCCGTGTCTGGCGGAGACGCTCGCGCGCGACGGGCGCACGGCGGAGACTTTGACGAAACACGAGGTCGGCGCGCGGGCCGCGCCGGGAGCATCATGAAATATGTGAATCATGGTCCGCGTTCAACCCGATCTTGAAGAAGATGACTGCGCGCGTCGAGCGCGCGGTCCGGGTCGTGCCGGGAACGATTGCGGACCGGCAAGACCCTATCGCCGGAGATGGCCAGACCGTCGATGGCTATCTTTCGCCCGAGGTGCTGCAGCTGAGGCGAGGGATCGACGTGTCTCGGTCAGAGTCCAGAACTCCCTCCGAAGTGCTTAAGTCGACCGCCTTGAAGACGCTGAACCCACGCCTTGAGGCGAACCTTCGACGTGCGGTCCAGGGTACCCGACAGGCGGCAGCCCGAAATCACTCATCGTTGCCGCTTGGAGCCTGTCCCCGGGGCTCCCTCCGTGATGCACTGCCGTTGATCAGCCAGCTCGGGCGTCACCGAGGGTCATTCGAGATTCTGATCCTCCTTTACGAGGAAGACCCGGGGAGTGGGCGAAGCCTGACGAGCCCGTATCAGATGCGCCGGCGGCTCCGGATTGGTCAAGAGGCGATCGATGGGGCACTCGGCTGTCTTGTCCAGCTGGGCCTGATAACCCCCGACCCTCAGCAAGTGTTCCCATTCGCGAAGCGATACCGGCTGACCGAACGGGGAACAGCCATAGTCGAGAGACCTCTTCATTCTTGGTCGCTGGTCTTTCCTGAGTGAGGCGAAGACGCGTCTCGCCCAAAGGACGGCTGCGAGGGGGGAGTCCGTTGACGGGTCGCCCGTTTGCGGGTTGCCCGTTAACGGGTCTCCCGTCGACGGGCGTCCCGTTAACGGGAAACAGAGGGTACGCACGTCTACCCGTTCAGCCATTACTTGATTGGCGGCGGAAGGCGATTAGCATGAAAGGGGGAACTGTGGAGAGACCGCGAGGTCGAAAGCACGCCGAGGTTCGCCGTCGCACGCGGCGGCTCGCGCCGGGCGTAATTGGCCTCTGCCTTGTAATGATTCTCGCGTCGTTCGTATTCGTGATCGTGCCCTCTCCGGCCTTTGCGAACCCCCTCAAAATCTGCCAACAATGCCCCAACGCACCTAGTCAATGCGAGCCCAATTGCGGCGGAGGCGGGGCAAAACCACTCTCCCTCGTCCTCATGGCTAACCCTCCGTCCGGCGTGTCGGCCAGCACGGCGTGCGTGAGCAACCCGGGCGGCCTGTGCCTTCCCCAGTTTTCGTCTTCCTACTCCGCGCCGATAACATCGCCGAGTGGGACCTACTACGCGTCGACCTACACTGCTCTCGCTAGCGGAGGGAACGGCGCGTACACCTACTATTGGTCGTACCCCGGGTCCAACGGCTGGGTGGCGGGAAGCAGCGTCATAAGCTACGAGCCCAAGAGCACCGGCAGCTTCACCGTGTCGGCGGAAATCACGGAATCCGGGTTCTCCTCGGTCTCGGTCGGTCTCTCCGTCAGCATCTCGGCCGCCCCCGAGCCCGCCGGGCAGGCATACTCGTACGGAATCACTGGATGGGCCCTTTCGCTCAACCAGGCGGAGACGCAGTGGCTTCTCAACGGCCTGCTAGCCGGCGTAGCTGCCGGCACCCTCGCCAGCGCTATCCTGGCGGAAACGGTCATCGGCGCGCCAGCGGCTGGCATCCTCACGCTATTTACCGGCGTGATAGCCGGTTATGCAGCGTGGGTTGGATTTGCGAACCAGGGCAACGGCGTCTACTTCGCGTGGGTTTGGCTAGTGCTCGTTCCTTTCGTCGGCGCAAACCCGGTGCCCTGGGGATACTAGGGTGACATGAGAGAATGACGAAGAGCGAACTCCCGCTCGGCATGCAGGCTGTCCACGCGGTCCGGTGGTTCATCGCGGGCGTGGCGTCGACCCTCCTCATCCTCTTCCTCGTCGAACTCGCCAACAACGGGCCGGTGGCGATGGGGGACTACATCGCGCCCATCTGCCTAGTCATGCTGGTCGTGCTCCTCGCCGGCGCATGGTACATGAAGGCGTCGCCGGGCTGGAGAAGGCGAAGCAACCAGCCAAAGCCAAACCTGTAGGTCCGCGGCCAACCCTTTCCCCTTTTCCGGTTGCTCCCGAGGTCACGATCATTGAACCTGATGCCCGCCTGTCCTCCCCCGCCAGGGGGAGGGAGGCGAGGACGTGGGAGGCACGGCGGAGGTGACTGGCGCCGTAGCCGAGGGAGCGGTCGCTGGCTGCCGCAGTTCTCTGCGCGATCGGGCGATAAGGATTACCCCGACGAGGAGGACCGCGAACGCTGCGATAGAAAGATACCACCCGATTAGGGGCCCCCATGTGTCCCAGGCGGCCGCACCGTTGACGGGTGTCCATGACCCGTAGAACGAGCTCCAGGGTCCCGAATACGTTCCGATGACGCTGGTGGGCACCGGGAGATCTTTCGAAAATGCGCCGGGCAGCGCCCCCGCGAAAAGCATCGGAGCGGCGATGGCGAACCCACTCTTGAATTCAGGTCCTTCCCGGCAGCCATGGTCGCGGGTCCTCCCCGCTCGCTCCGCTCGCGGGTCCCCCCCGCGCGGGGGGGGCAGCGTCGGTTTCGCCTTTTCTCCCTCTCTCAGCGAGGGAGAAAGATGCGAGACGGGATCTGGAATCAAGCTGGAACGAGATCGCGGATTGTCTAGAGCGGCGCCATCCTGGTTTCCATCGGGCTTTCCGTCCTACTCCTGGTGGGCGAGTGGTTCGCGGCGTTCGATGCGTGCGTCGCGAACCCGACCTGCAACGCGGCCGTCCCGCCGGCGACGCTGGAAGCCTACCTCGGGCTCATGGTTGTGGGAGTCGGGCTCGCGGTGGTTGGGGTGGTCGGGGCCCTGACCAAGACCAAGGGCGAGCCGCGGCGTGCGATGATTCTCTGGCTTTAGCCGAACCCTTGGAGCCTACTTCCCACTCGCAGGAGCCATTGGTCGAGTGCGCCCGAAGTACCAGTAACCACAGAACACCGAACAGGCCACGATGGCAGCGCCTCCGACGATGACCGGTGTCGACCATAAACCGACACCGATTCCGAGAAGGAAGACTCCGATAACAATGGCCGCGTAGAACGGCCAAGGGAGAGGAGGTTGAGCACGCCAAGAAAAACCCTGATTCACAGCCGACATCAGGATCAACGTCGTACTTGTTTCCTTCTACGGGTATCGAATCAGAGTCCCTTGGACCGGACCACTTCGGGACCTACTATTCCTAATCAGTTGGTCCGGACCGGTCTCCTTAGTCCGGTCCCGATTTCTCGCCGGAGCCCGCCCGGTCCACCCGGCAGGGCGCGTCGGGACCTTCCGCACCGCCCCGGGAACCGGACCGGTCCTGCTGGTCCGACGCTCCGGAAAGGGGGACCTGCCCCAGGCTACTGATGTCGTAGACACGAGGCCTTGAGCCGTCCACCCAGACCCTCCGACTTCTCGCACCCAGCATCCCCAGAACGGTTCCAATCTGCTGATCGCTGTACTTGGTCCGCTCGGGTTCTGGAAGGAAAGTCAGAAGCTCCTTGCTGGTGATTTCGGTCCGTCGCTCCGCAAGAAGGCGTGCGACAACCGCACGGACCCTGACGACCATGGGGTCGGTGTCGGCCGGTGCGGTTGCGCGGTTCTCGTTTTCCTCCTCCCAATCTCGAATCAGCTCCTGCTGGGGGAAGTCCTTCGATTCAAGGAAGGGCCAGACCTCAGCCCCGGGAACCCGGTGGGGCCGGAAGACGCCGTCCTCGCCCTTGCATACCAATCCTACCCCGTCCGGCCACAACCGAATGCCCGGGAACGCGCTGTCGAGCACCGCGAGGAGCTTGGGGATGCCGGAAGCGTCCGGCAACGCGATCAATACGCGACTCCCCGCCTCCCGTGCCTTCCGGACGTTCCGGACGACCTGTTCGGCGGCCTTCGCGACCGTGGAGCACTCGACCTCGACGTTGTAGACCGCATCCCCGTAGCGGAACTGCGCGTCGGGCATCAGGACGCCCGCGACCTGTTCGGGTATCGTGACCGCGATGCCCCGGGAATCGAGGAACATGCAGAGGTCGACGAGCGTCTCGATGTGGTCCTCGCCTTCGTTCCGACGCGCCAGGAGCGCGCTCAGGTGGACGTTACCCCGCGAGGTCAGGCGGACCCGGTCCGGCTCCTCGGGGTCTCGTTCGGTGTCCCCCGAGTCCTCCGAGCGCCGCAAGACCGCTGCGAGCCTGTCTGGCCGAAGGTTCGTGAGTCCGCCCAGCTCCTCCGTTGTCCTCGATCGGTGGGCGAGCCCGTTGAGGGCCGCCTCTAAGTCATCCTGGTCGACCAGCCACGGAGAAGCCTCCGAGTCCTCCGGCTGGGCGTATCTTCGCGAACTCGAGGTTACGACCTCCTTCAGGTCGTTCGCCTGCGGGTCCTGAGGAGGGCTGGGACGCGTCCCCAGCTTCAGAAGGTCTCCTGACACCGCCATCGCGACCTCGTAGGGCCGGAGCCCGTCCACGAGGTCCTGGGGGAGCCAACCGTGGGTCTCCCCGTTGACGATCTTCCAGGCGTCATCCATGTCCTCTGTCCCGAGCGAGAACAGGAGCCAGGCGTCCACATTCCCGAGGAGAGCAGCCCGCACCCGCGGTGGCACCCGGTGGAGGTACTGGGTGATGGCCACGACGTGGAGCCCGAACTTCGCCCCCTCGCTCAGCATGTCTGAGAGCGCGGGGACGGCGTAGTTATGGACCTCGTCGAGGACTAGGTAGACCGGCCGATCCGTTCGTCCGCTCCGCTGAACGGCAGCCCATAGCTGGGTGAGGTAGATCGCCCCGAGGAAGTTCGCCCCGTCCGCTCCCAGGGCGGACTTGGAGAGGTTCAGGAGGAGGAGGCGGTGACCGAGCAACCGGTCGAACGAAACCGCGTGGTCCCGTTGGCAGAGCGCGATCCTCAGCAGGGAGTTGGTGGCGATCTTGCCGACCTTGTCGAGCGTCGACATCGTGAAGTTGTAGTCGAGGCGCGGCAGGTGGTGCTCGAGGAAGTCGCGAAGCGGTCCCGGGGGAGCCGTCTTCACAAACCGCTGGAGGGCCGGCTTCGAGGTCAGGATGTGGTAGGCGTCGACCAGGTTCGACCCCTGGGTGAGCGCGAGGCCCTGGACGAGGGCGCGCAAGACCAGCTCGGCGCGGCCCCCGATGCTCTCCTCGCCCCAGGCGCTCCGGATCGCGGCGAGCAGGTCGCCGGAGAGCGCCTCCGACCGGCGGTCGTGGGAGGACGCATCCTCGCGACCGTCCCCGGGAGGTTGCAGTAGAGAGAGGGGGACCGCCACCATCGTCGCGCCTGCCTTCTCGAACGTGGCGTGGGCGGGGTCGATCTCGATGGCTTCCGAAGCGATCTCCCGTGAAAGCCGGGTCACGATGCCCTCGATGAGCGTCCCTGTGGGCTCAATCACGATCACGGTCGCGCCCGGCTGCTTCCGGAGGAGCTGGAGCGCGAGGTTCAGCGCGAGGGTGGACTTCCCGGATTGGGTCCTGCCGATGACGGCAGCATGATTCCAGAGGCGGGGCAACGCAACGTGATGGGAGCCGTGGAGCCCCACCATCACGCGCGCCTCGGACGGCGAATTCCGGGAGGGTGACGGAGGGACCAACAACTCGGGACCGGGCCGTCCCGACGGGGCGCCCGAGTAGGAGCACTCGGGGTGATGGCTCGCCCACGGAATGCTGAGCAGGTGGACGAGCTCTGTTCCCGAAACATCCCTGCGGGCTCGCCTCGAGACGAAATGGCGTAGGCAATGGTCCGTCATCGCCGCCTGGAACGCCCATTCCTTCTTCGGCGGGACGACCTGCCAGCGCCTCCAGGAGGCACCGCCGGGAGTGGTCCAACCCGACAACCAGACCCCCACCGCCGCGAGCGCGTCCTCCGGATGCGGCCCGACGATGCGGGCGCGCAATTCGACGTGGTAGGCCTGTTGGGCGCGACGGACGTTCATGGCCGCCCGCACGATGTGGTGCTGGCGCTGGGCAACGGTTTCGAAGAGGGGGGAGAAGAACGTCGACTCCCAGCCTCCCGCGCCCTGGAAGAGGAGCTGGAGGACCACGTCGTGATCGCGGAGCGGCCGGGACGCGAGGATCCGAAGAAGGTGGTCTGCCGGATCGAGCTTGGGGTGGATTACGAGGGGCAGGTGGTGGTGCCGGAGCGTGGGGACGGCCCGAGCGTAGATCCCATCGGGAACCAAGATCTCCGCGAGACAATCCACGGGGCCGCCTCCCGCGAGGCGTGCGCGGGTGCTCTCGAGATACGAGAGCATCGCGTCGAGCTCGAGCAAGCCATCCGCGCCGAGCGCGTAGCGCACGAGGCCGTTCTTCTCACGGCGGATCTCGATCCAGTACGGGTCGACCGTGCTCCAGACGAGGGGCGCGAACTCCGGCGGGTCTTCGGTAGGCGACGGCAGCAGCAGCTCGCGGTGGACGGTCTCCGTCGGCATGGAACTGATTCGAACGAGGTGTCTGTTGTTCGTTCACGTTCCCGCGGAGGGTGAATGGTGACCTCGCATGGAAGAGAGGCTGCGACTGGCTTGGTCTGACCCCGGCTGGCTTGTCGTAATGAAGCATGCCTCAGGGTTCGCAGAAGGGGTTGGTGAAGTCATCGGAGGCGGGTCGACGCCGGCTTCGGTGCTCAAGCCGCCAAGTTCATTGTGGATAGCGGCATGGACCCTGTGATGGGCCGTGAAGCCCTGCTGTTGTTTTAGCTCAGGCCACGGGATTGGGCACCAGAGAGGACAAGTCCCATGAGGGTCAAGGAGTCGTCATGGTGACGCCGACCTCTGCTCAATCGAGCGGCACTACCTCAAGTCAATCTAGCCGGACCGATGAATGGAGTGCCGCACGTTCGACCATCGAGAGATTCGATGGATACCTCAACGACCTCCGGAAGTACGGATTTGGGCTCGTCACCACCCTGCTCGCTGTAACAGGGTATCTTAGCGCGAGCCCCGATACGAGGCTTCCAGACCCTACCAAACTTGTGGTCACGATAGCCATCTTGGGATTGGTTGTGACGCTATCTTTCCTTGATGGTCAGTACCGCTCACTTCAGCGCGGCGCCATCGTGCGAGCCAGGATTCTCGAACGCTCTTTGAACTTGGACCTGACAACCGCTATCTCGCATTACACTCAGATTGACCGGTTTAGGTGGACGTACTTGGTGATCTACAGTGGCGTCGGCGCCTCAACCACGATTGTAGGGGTCGGGGTTCTCTGGGGAAACGTTCCGATGGAGTGGATTCTGATCCTCGCGTTTGCGGTCACACTCGGCTTGATTTGGTATCTTGGGGGGGATTCCTTGATAGGAATCGTTGACTGGAGCGTGGACTCGAAGGTTGTACACCTGGGCGACCGGGTCCGCGTGACATTCACGAATCTGCAGGACATGCCCGAGAATGCCTACATTCTCGCCGGTTGCGAAGTTCAAGGTGATGACGAACCGGATTACAAGATGGCGGTCACTTACCAACTTACTACAGCTCGTTTCATGAGTCAGGCCGACTGGACATGGAAAACGGATGATCCACCGGCGAAAGCAGGCCTCTATCGCATCATCGGCTGTTGGCACCAAGCAAACAGTGACGGAACGCCCGTGGGGGATGTAGATGGCGCGCAATCCGTCGAACCTATGCCAAAGCTCTGGCCCCGTCCGACGTGGATAACAATGCCGGGGAAGTACTTCGACCGTGAAGTCAACCGATACGTCCGGTTCAAGGATCAGCACATCTTCCAAAAGAAAGTCGATACTAAGGGGTTTTACCCCGATGACTGGCCATCGTTCGCGATGACAGTACAGTTAGTCGGCCCGGCCGTTCCGGCTGGAAGCCCGGAACCCCCCAAATCGTCAACGGCCGCTCCGACGGGAAGCCGGAGACCCCCCAAATCGTCAGGAGAATCTCAGACCGTTTGACTGCCTGCCACCACAGCCCACTTTCCAGCGCGCGATGAACCCCTTTGCCTATAGGGGAGTTCGGGACCCCCGGTGGCGACCGGGATGGCCCGCGGAACAACCATTTCCAGGGCGGGAGCCCTAACATCGTCCTCCCGGCCGCCATCTCTCCCAGTCTCGGTCCTCGACGCCTTCAGGTTGAGCGGAGAGTCCTTCAACTGGAACGGCTCTCGGGCCGGTTCGGAGGACACTGTGCCCACACGGGCGCGGTGGTGGACGAACAAGGCGAAGGCATGGTCGGAGAGCATCGAGGGAGTCAGCGAGTCGACGCGACGAATGTACTTCGAGAAGGCGCTCACCGCGTACGCGGCGTTGCGCCGCTTGGGGTACGACCCAACGCCGCGAAGCGTGAACCGTCAGATGGTCGAAGCGTTGCTCCGCGACGAGTCAATGGCGCCAACGACTCGAACAACGTACGCGTTTTGCCTACACGGGCTATTGGCGCATATCGGGAATCCACTCGCGGACGCATCGCACAAGCGCCTCTGGAAACCGCCGCGCTGGATCGCTACAAGACGACGATGGGCCAGTCTCGACGAGACCTGCGCGCTGTTGAACGCAGCTCCGGACGAGGCCGCGCGAGTTGCCATCGCGCTCCTCGGCTGCGGTCTCCGTCAGGACGAGGTCGTTCGACTTCGAGTCCTCGACCTGGAGAAGGGTCCGACGGGATGGGGTGCGCGGGTGAGAGGAAAGGGGGGCAAGCCACGGGCGGTCGCCCTCACGGATCAAGCGGTCGATGCTCTCATCCCGGTCGTACATCGGAAACCACCCGAAGCTCTCGTCTACGGGTGGAAGCGGAGCCGGCTGTGGCGCGACGTCGCTCGAGCCTGCCGAATAGCCGGTTTAAGGCATCTCTCGCCGCACGACATCCGCCGAGGCTTCGCGCGCTCGTACCTGCGCGTGGCGGTCGAATCAGGGATGAACTATCCGGACGCGCTGGGGTCGCTTCAGGAGCTGCTCGGCCACGAGGACGCCGCGCAAACCCTGTACTACGCCCAACCCGAGCGGGAAGCCGCTGTCCGCGGAGTGTCGGCCCTGTCCCTTGCGTACGCAAGCGCGGAAAGCCGGGGTGCCTGAATGTCGGGCCGGCCGGGCCAAAAGCCTCTCGTGAACAACGATACGGGGCTTACTACCACGACCTGGCCGGCGCGTCAGGAAACTGGCGGGCCGCCGGCCCGGGAACTGCGGTTTCCGGGCCGGGAACTCCAGCCGCGGCCGACCCTCAGTGACCGAGCCAGCTCTAGGACATCGTCCTCGCCTTGGGCCGGCGGGGCGTTGCCTTCGCTGAAGCGGAGGACCCTTGGAGCCGTCGAACGATCTCGTAAGCCTTGGCCACGTGCTCGTCTCGAACGTAGATCAATAGTTCCGGGCTCGCGGTGAGGAGCTCCGTAAGGACCACGTCGTTCAGCGCAAATTCTCGAGTGAGAACGGCCAGCACCCCCCTCGTCTCGGTGGCGGCGTCCGGGAACATCATGCTGATCTCCGAGAGCCGGTCCAGTCGGCTCCGAACTTTGTATCGGGAGAGTAGCGAACGAACCGTCGGTTCCTTGGCTTGGTCGACGAAGAGCTTGATCGAGGTCGTGCCCACAACGAACTTCAGAGTGTCCCCTCGGTCATACTCGAACTGTCCGATGACGCGCTGAAGGTCCTGGAGCAGCGCCTTCTCTTTCTCGAAGTCGACGATCATGATCCGGTCCTTGAGGGTCACCCGGATGGCCGGGAACAGCTCGGGACCCTTGCCTTCGGCATCCCCGAAGTCGTATCTCCGGAGGGAAGCGACGACGGCGTCGAGTTCCGCGGGAGTCCCCACCCCGTTCGCGATAAGGTACCGAGCGAGCGCCCGGCGATTGACCAACCCCTCCTGGTGGCATTTCTCGATCTCCGGATGTCGAACCAGGAAGTCTCGGATTCCGAGTTCTATTTGAGACATATTGTCGCGTGATGTGACTCTTGCATATCAAGATTGGCATTTGTGACACTTGCCTAAAGTGTCGAACTGCCTGCTCAACGCCTGGGGCTGCCGTAGTGAAGACCGAAAAGATCCTCCTGGATCCTGAGGAACTCCCGAAGCGTTGGTACAACTTGGTCCCCGACCTCCGGGTCCCTCTCCCTCCGCCGCTCAACCCGTCGACCCGTTCGCCGATCGGCCCGGAGGACCTGTCTCGGCTGTTCCCGAAGGAGCTCATCCGGCAGGAGGTCTCCATGGACCGGTACATCGACATCCCTGAAGAAGTCCGGGAGGCGTACATGCTCCTGAACCGACCCACGCCGCTTCAGCGCGCGAACCACCTCGAGTCGTATTTGAAAACGCCCGCGAGGATCTACTTCAAGCGAGAAGACCTGAGCCCGACCGGGAGTCACAAGCCCAACACGGCCTTCGCCCAGGCCTACTACAATGCCCGGGAGGGCGTAGAACAGTTGGCGACGGAGACCGGAGCGGGGCAGTGGGGCTCAGCGTTAGCTCTCGCGTCCGCCTATTTCGGTCTCGACTGCAAGGTGTTCATGGTCCGGGCCAGCTACGACCAGAAGCCGTACCGCAAGCACGTCATGAACCTGTTCGGCGCGGACGTCACTCCCTCCCCGAGCACCATCACCGGATACGGTCAGAGCGTGCTCGCGGAGCGACCGGATCATCCCGGCTCGCTGGGAATCGCGATCAGCGAGGCGATAGAGTACACTGTCGGGCATACGAACACCAAGTACGCCCTCGGAAGCGTCCTCAACCACGTGATGGTCCACCAGAGCGTCATCGGTCAGGAGCTGGTCCAGCAGCTCGCCCAGGCCGACCTGGCCCCCGACTACATGATCGGTTGCGTCGGGGGCGGGAGCAACTTCGCCGGGTTCGCCTATCCGATGATCGGGGCGCGGCTTTCCGGGCAGGCCGGTTCGACCGAGTTCCTCGCGGTAGAGCCGACGTTGGTGCCCTCGATGACCGAGGGCGAGTACGACTACGATTTCGGGGACACCGCTCAGATGACCCCGCTCCTGAAGATGTACACGCTCGGGTCTTCGTTCGTTCCGCCGCCCATCCATGCGGGTGGCCTGAGGTATCACGGATGCGCCCCAACCTTGAGCGCCCTGGTCGATGCCGGAACTGTCCGTCCGATGGCCGTCGGTCAGGACGAATGCTTCGAAGCAGGGCGTCTCTTCGCGCGGACGGAAGGGATCATTCCCGCGCCGGAATCGACCCACGCCATCAAGGTGGCTATCGACCTGGCCCTCGAGGCGAAGAGGACCGAGACCGAGAAGACCATCGTGTTCAACCTATCCGGCCACGGCCTGCTCGACCTCGCGGGATACGCGAGCTTCCTAGAGGGCCTTCCGAAAGCCAGCTGACGATCGAGGCGCTCGACCCGGATGAGCTCACACGGGCTCGTTCGACGAGCTCGCTAGTAGTTGCACTATACGTTGCATCCTGCTCGGTCTGTGGAAATCTCACTGAAGTGAATTGCACACTACCCTTTTGGGTCGAGGGGAACGAGTGGGACCTGTAGCATGGTCGCGCGACGGATTGGGACCGTAGGGTCCTACTTCCTCTCCTACAACCTCTACGCGTTCGCGACCGGTCTCGTGGGGGTCTTTCTCAACCTATTCTTCCTCTCGAACTACAGCTTCCTCGCCGTACTCTACTTTCAGATCGCCACCTACGCGACCGAACTGACCGCCTACCTCCTCTCGAGCTTCCTCCTGCCGAGGTGGCGTCCGAAACACCTCTACGTGCTCGGACTCGCGCTTTCGGCGTTCGTCCTGGTCGACCTGCTGGCCGCGAGCCAGATCGTCTCGAACGCATTCGTCTTCGGCGCTCTGTGGGGAACTGCGATGGGGGTGTTCTGGGCCGGGAACAACCCCATGATGCACGACATCACCCGTAGCGCCAACCGTACCCCCTTCGTTGCGACGAACGGCTTCCTGAGCGGGGTCGTGACCCTCGTCGCGCCGGTCTCGGCGGGCGCTCTGATTCAGTTCTCCGGCTTCACCGGCGTGCTTCGCTACCTTTGGGACTTCGCCATAACGGCCCTCCTCCTCGTGGCGTCCGCCGTCGTGATCTTGCGGACCCGCGGAGAGACCGAACGTCCGATGAGAGACCCGAGTGACCGGGCCCGCCGACGCCCGGGGAAGGAGTTCGCGAGGTTCCGTGCCTACTTCGTAGCCTCGCAGCTGTTCGTGATCCCTGTCGGGATCATCCTCCCGATCTATGTCTTCCAGGTCACGGGAAGCTACGTGGTGACGGGGTTCTTCGCCAGCTTCACGATCCTTGTCTCGATCGCCGCGAACCTCTGGTGGCGCAACGGGTTCCGTCGGGAGGGTCGATTCACGCTCTTCGCGGTCCTCGCCATCATCGCCTCATCCGTGCTGCTCATCGTGCGTTGGGACCCTCCACTCGACGCGTTCGCGTTCGTCGGGATCTACACACTGCTTTCGACGCCTCTCAACAACATGGTGACGGTCGACTTCATGGACCTGATCGACCGATCCGGTGACCTAGACCGGATGCGGGTCTGGGCGGACCGAGAGTTCTATCTCGGGGTCGGACGCGCGGCAGTGTTGGCCGCGACGATCGTCATCTCGATGTATCTGATTCGGAACTCGGTTGACCTCATCCTCATCCTCCCGTTGCTCTCCCTATACGCCGTCAGCTACTTTGGCGCGCTAAGCCCGCGGTCTCCGAGCGGGACCGCCTCGTCCCGCCCCCCGGGGGACGTGGCGACATCCGGCCGCTGACGAGACCCATCCAGATGGTGGGGTGCCAGCAGCTTGGCAACTAACTACCCCTGTGTGCGAAGACGAGGACGCTCGCCGAACCGGAGAATCGGTTCGAAATCAGACGTAGACCATGATGGAACCGGACTCGACCGCGACCGGGAAAGGCCGCATCGGGTCGCAGCGGATTTGGGCCATGATCTGACCCATCTTCATCATCGCCTCCATCAGTTCTGGAGGGAGTTTCGCCGCTCCGTCCATGTGCATCTGGGGTTGGCCGCGCACGGCTCCCGTTTCCGCGTCAAAGACCGCAGCGTGGAGCGCGCACTTGATCACGCCGCCCTTGAACGTACCGATGCTCATCGGGGCGGACATGTGTCCGCATCGGTCCTCGAAGGCTCGAATCCCGGAAGATCCGTGCGTAAGGAGGACCTTCGTTCCGCCAACCTCGACCCCCTTCATCGTCCCTTGGGGTACGTCCTTGGCCTCCGCCGCTTTGTACCAACCCGTCACGTGGACCACCGGGTGGCTCAGGGGCTGCCCGGCGTATAGCCTCTAACTGATAGAGGGGTAACCTGAGAACTTCCGATGGTCGGAACCCCGGGCCGGAAGCACGTGCTTTCGGTTCGCAGAATGGGCAGGCCATCTCTGCGGGAAGCGAGGCCTTACCAGGGTCCCCGGGAACGCCCGGTCATGAACGAGGTCGGTGCCGGGCTTCACTCCGTGACCGTCCCCATTTGAGATAGTTCCTCGGCGGGAAGGTCGTTCGGGCGGCTTTCGCCGACCCGGATGGAAATGAGTTCGTGATTTCGAACCGGATCGATTAGCGAGAGTCCTCGCGGTAGGCGCGCGCGAGGCGCGATCCACCGAGAGGTCGTGGTGGCACAGCGTGCAGGAGGTTACGCCCTGGCCAGCCCGAGCTTATCCGAAACCGCGGCGCATCGGAAGAAGTCTCTCATGCCGCATTCGAAGGAGCTCGCGGGCCGGTCTTCAGAACCCAAGCGCGTGTTGGTAACGGGAGCGACAGGGCAACAGGGTGGTGGCCTGGCCCGGATTCTCCTCCAGCGAGGACACCATGTGCGGGCCATGTCTCGGAAGCCCGACGGCCCGGCTGCGATCGAGCTGAGGAAGTTGGGCGCCGAGGTCGTCACGGGGGATCTTGGGGACCGCGCGTCGGTCGAGCGGGCGGCGAAAGGGGTTGACGTCGCGTATCTCGTGGCCACTCCCTATGAACAAGGCCCGGAAGCTGAGGTTCGATTCGGCCGGACCGGTCTCGATGGGATTCACGCGGCGGGAGTCCCCTACCTGGTCTACTCCTCGGTCAGCGATGCCGATCGCAAGACCGGAATCCCCCACTTCGACAGTAAGGCCAAGATCGAAGAGTACCTCAAGAGCCTCGGCACCGAGCACTCCATCGTCGCCCCCGTCTTTTTCAATGAGAATCTGTTCGCGCCGTGGGTCTCCGCGGGTTTTGCGCTGGGCGTGCTCGCTACAGGAGTCTTTCCCGACCGTAGGTTGCAGGTCATTTCGCTGCCCGAGATAGCCGAATTCACGGCACTCGCCGTCGAACAACCGCGTTCCTTTCGGGGGAAGAGGATTAACATCGCGTCCGACGAACCCACGCCGAACGAGATCGCTCGACAGCTTTCGGAGGTCGCGGGCACGAAGGTGGCGTATCAGGCGATTCCGCTGGACCAGGTGCGAAAGCAAAGCGAAGACTTCGCCAAGATGTACGATTGGTTCAATCGGGTCGGCTACAGTGTCGACATCCCGAAGCTGAAACACGACTACCCGCAGGTCCGTTGGCGCTCGTTCCGAGAGTGGTCACGCATGCAGGACTGGTCACGAGTCCTTCCCGCTTCGACCAAACCCTGAGAGGTTTCGGGTTTGGCGCGGGGCGGCAGCTTGGCAGCCGCCGCTAACGCTCACCCTCGGACCCACGTAGACGTGCAATGCGCGTTGCACGTAGTTCTGCTGGGTAGAGACCTCGATGCGCTCGGGCGTGGGCCGGCGGAGCTACCCGCCGACCCGGGGTATCGTACCCCGTGATTTGGAGGATCTGAACCCTCGAGACCTTAGGGCCACTGAGGAGCCTTGCTCAGATTCCCCATCGCCTCTTCGATGACCTTAGGGGTCTCCGACATGGGGTGAACGGGCGTCATTTCGGCGTAGTTCCCGAACCACCGGGACCACAGGATCATGAACTCGGCCTGCTTCGCGGGAGTCTCGAAGTCCACCACGTAGATGATCTCGCGCTTCTCGTAATTCGCGTACGCGCATTCGGGCTTGAATCGGGACGCCACGTAGCCGAGGAGCTTTCCTGGCCCCCCCGATGCATCCAGCTTGTTGCCGACGTCCGCGGGCACGACTCCTCTGACGAAATACCGCATGCGCGGGGGCACCAGGGATGCCAGATAAGCGTTCCCGAAGGGATTTTCTGGGATCCGGGAAGCTCCAACCCCTCACGGGTGGGCAGCGCCACCGGTTGCACTCATCAATCCTAGGCAAGACTACAGGTCATAGCTAGTCGCCAAATTGTCGCTCAGATATTCACGAGCCGATCGTACTCGTGGTGGTTGACCAAGTCAATCACGATCACGTCACGATCTCGGATTGTGTAGAACAGCTTGTGAAAGGCTGGAAGGTCCACGCAGTAGAGATTGCTCAACCCGTACGTCCGAATGTACACCTTTGGAATTGAGCTGGGCGGTATCACTTCTCCCCACTGTCCATCGGCCGTGATCCGCGTGACGGCCTTTTGGAGTGCTTTCGAAATCGCCAGTGCGGGCTGCCGACCCTTGGCAGCCAGCTCGACAATTCTGTCGAACTTCCCCTGAATCCACGGATGAATTGAGATCGACGAAGGTCGGAATGGCACAAGCCGACCTCAGAGACGCTTCCCGTTGGCGACGGCGTAGAGAAGTTGGGGGCTCATGTTGTGGGTCCACTGCACACCCTTGGAGCCATCGATCGCGAGACCGAGTTCGACGTAGTGTGTCAAGACACGGTTCAACCGGGGTCGAGTCGTAGAGTGCCCCGATGCTTTGAGGCGCGAAAGAAGCCAGTTCCGGCTGACCGGCGTTCCCGCCTTCTCAAGGATAGACTGAACCAGCTCAGTGGTCGAGAGATTTACGTCGACAACACTTGAGGTTCGTTGCGCCCGGGCCGCCATGGCGATAAACAGATGTTACCAGTATAAACATCTATACCCCCTGCTGAAGCATGAAGGGTGGTCGCGTGTCCATACATCAGGGTCGAGACTGGAGTTGATCGTCGGTGGGTGTGAGCAGCCTTGCACCCAACGGACTCCATCGGCCGCTGTCACTCAAGATAAATGTCACATGGGACCCCGATGTGACCAACAGAATCGTGGGTCCAGAATTGATCACTCGGTGTGAGGATCCCGAGGCACTTCAGTAGATATAGCCGGAAGCCATCCGCCTTCGACGGGAACTCTGCGCTGGTTACTTGCCGGTAACCAGACTCAATCGACCCGGTAAAGTGGACGAGGACCATAAGGAGGAAACGGAATGAGCGAAGAGAAGCTCAAGGAGACCGCGATGCTCTTCGCGCTTAAGCGTGGCGGAGAGATTCACTTCCCCGACGACACTCCCGCTTCCCGAGCGAGCGGCGGGACACCATCACCGACTGTGGTAAGAGGCGCGACGATGACCGATGAGGTCCGCGGAGTCATCGCAATTTGGGCGATATCTCTCCTAACCGTTCTGTTACTCGTGCCTCTTGCCGCTTTCCTAGCCGGCAAGGTTTCGGTCACAGACCTGAACTCTCTCCTCCAGGCGATCTTCTCAGGCACCGCTGGGATAATTGGCGCCGTACTCGGGTTCTACTTCTCCGGTCAACAGGCAAAGACGGCGCTAAGTCACACCAAGACGTAGGTGCGCTTCACCGTGGTCGCCACCCCGTGCGACTGAGACAATACGTCTTGTGGCGGACTATAACATACCGACCACTCGAAGCGCGATGAGGATTCGCTCCCGTGAAGCTGTAATCCAGTTGACCGCTGCCCGCCTCCGGATGAAGCGCTCTCCTTAGGGTTAGGGCCTGGCGCACACGCTTCACGGGCAACGCCTATGGCAGCGAGGAGGTGTAAGTCTCATTACACCTATTGAAACCGTATCTCAAAAGACTCGGTGCTCTCGTTGTACCCCGTGATGTTACCGCGGCGGACTTGTCGTCCCTTTGAGGTGATTCCCGAAGTGATCACGAACACCGGAAGACCGAGTTCCATCGCTCGCTTGGTCGCCGCAACCTCTGACTCGGCATGACCGGGCCGTTGAGTCGCTGGGACGTGATACGTCACGCCGTCTCGACGAAGCTCATCGCCGCTGAGATTGCCGGTCAGCAGGAAGGATACAGTGACACCGTGCGGGGCGGTATCGTCGGAAGTGTTCGATAGGTCCGCCCACGTGCCCGCCTGACCCCGGTAGACCCTGAGCTCGGCCAAGAGTCGCGGTGGAGCATCGTCCGGGTTCGCGCTCGAGTCCAGTTGCTCCCACATCTGTTCTCGCCGTTGATGTTCCTTCGTCGCGAAAGAAGTGGCCATAGTGAAGTAATCGCATCACCCTGATGTTCTCTTGTTGGAAAATCGTTTGCAAGTGGGGAGTTGTCGGGATTTCGCTCGACCCTAATCGATCGGACCAACCAATAGTGAAAGGCGGCCCCTCCATCGCGCGGGCAGAGTTCAATCCATACACTGCACTGCTTACCAAGTGGGTCTATCGCCCGCCCGACCAAGATTCTTCAGGGTCCGAGGGCGCTCACTAGCCCCAAATCGGGCTCGTTCCTCCACTTCTCCCGCTTCTCCGGGCGGCTCGATCGGGCCCCGCGCTGTAGGCACTCTCGGAAGCAGCGGGACGTAGGCGCATCCATACGTAGTCAAGCTCCGGATGGCCACTTTCGAAACGGTCTTTTAGCGGGTGGTTATACGTCACAGGCCATGATGGCACGGAAAGTTGCGTTGGTGCTAGCGGTAGCCGCGATAGCGCTCTCGGCGTTCAGCGTCGGTTCGGCCGGGGCGCACCCGATAGGCGGGTCCCTGGCCGAGGCGACCCACGCCACCACAGCCTCGCCGGCGGCGACGCCCCCCCTCTCACACGCGCCGTCGCTCTCGGCCCGCGAGTCGCTCGTCCAGCAGATCCTGACGATTACGAAGAACCACGATCTGCCGATCGAGGCCGCCTCGTTGCCGGCCTTCCTCGCTCAGCCCCACGTGTCGAACGGCGTCATTACGCCGGGTTCCACGTCGCCGGCCCCGATGGGGCTCGGGGCCTACGGCGTCATCAACACGACGGGCACCCCGGTCCCCTACTCGTATACCACGTCGAGCTGGGAGGGGTCGATTACCCTCAATAGCGTCAACACCCTCTTGGTCACGAACGACGGGGCGCTCACTACCAATGGCTCGGCCAACACCTTCGGCGTCCAGCTGAACGCCGTAATGAACGGCGTGACCCTCCAGGATTCGTCGGCGTACTCGTTCTGGACGCAGAACGTCCTGTACTTCAACTTCCCCTCCCCGGGGGACGTCACATTCCTCGATAACATCTGGAACTTCTCTTCCCCGGCGTTCTACCTCGCCCCGGGGACGCTCTATTCCTACAACGGCAACGCGGTGTATCCGGCCTACTACTACGACTTCGGTCCTTCGTTCTCGATCTCGATGCCGATCACCGTCAACTTGTACCTGAACTCCAGTGTCACCGACCTCAACGGCTACGGATACCCAACCGTGGAGTTCGGATACAACATCGTGAACGCGGGGACCGGTGCATCCGAAGCCTCCGGCGTCTACGACACCGTCCTGTTCAACTCGACGATGGCCGCCGGCTCGACCCCGGTCGCCCCGTATCTCATCGATGGGTCTCAGTTCACCCCGACGGGCTATATCCCGTGGGACGCCGAGATTATGATCGGCGGTCCGGGCGGTGGGACGACCACCTCGGTCTACGGGATCAGTGGGTCGGAGAGCCTCCTGTACTTGAGCGGTGACTCGTACGCGATACCCCCGACCACCTGGAACGTCGGCTCGGAGACCGGCGAGACCTCGGAGGGAATCGCGGAGACCTACACCTCTCTGGGTACAGTCGACCTGAGCGCGGGTCCGTCGTTCACGATGCCGCTCTGGGGCTCCACGCCCGGCGGCAACGCGGGCGTCGCGACCTTCTCGGGTCCGATCTCGCCATCGAACGCGTTCGTCTTCTTCAACCAGGGATCAAGCTTTGACGCGAACTCAGCCGGATGGGCCCCGACCCAGACCGCGAGCCACGTGTCGTACACGCTCCCGCCGGGGACGTACACCGTTACGGCGATGCTGAGTGACTACACCCCGATCCAGACGACCGTGACCGGAGGGCTGGGCGGCACTGTCCACCTGCACCTCAATCTCCACCACAATTTCGCGGAGGGTGTCTACACGCCGCTCGACGCGTGGAACAACGCCCAGCTCGCCGCGATCTCCACGGGCGGTTGGGGCACGAAGTGGTGGCCGTACCAGATCGTCAACAACCCGGCGCCGGGCGGGCTCAACCCCGTCTTCGCCCAGTCGAACGACTACCTGTACCCCGTCTTCCCGGGCGTCCTGTTCGCGGGCACGACCGCGTACGCGGACCTCAACAACCCGTCGCTGCTCAACGTGACGTATCCGACGGCGTACGACAACTTCCTCGCGGCGTTCGGCCTGCCATTCACGAACAACCTTGCCTTCGAGCTGTTCGACGCGTCCGACGTCTCGATCTGGGGAGCCCAAGGGATCACCGGGTGGTTCTTCTTCGAGGACTACGGACCGACCGGGGGGCTGATCCTCGCGAACGTGATCGTCTTCGGAGGTTCGCACGACCTCATCGGCGACAATACGTTCGACAGCCAGGGAAGCTCGTTGCTCCTCGGCACGGCGCTGGGAGGACCGACCGGAAACGTCGTCTGGGGGAACACGTTCGTCAACAGCACCGCGCTCTCCCCTGGTATGTACCCGGGCAACGGCGCTTTCCAAGGTCCTCCGATCGCGATCTTCGCGTTCGAGGCCGGCGACCTGATCTACAACAACTACGTGGCGACGTCGATCACCGCGTACGCGCCCGATGAGAACATCTTCTTCGGGTTCCCGCAGCTGAACCTCGAGAGCTGGAACCTCCCGATGGTCGAGCCGCGCCACTTCGGCACGGAGTTCAACGGCTACTGGCTCAGCGGGACGATCGTCCCCTCGCGGTGGCAGGGCGGGAACTATTGGGCAGACTACGTCGCGGGAACCACCTCGCTCCCGTACGATGAGTACGGATACATCCAGTCCGGAGGGGACTACTTCCCGCTCCCCATCGTGGCGCACACCGTGGTGTTCGAACTCAGCGGACAAGGATTCGCCACGGTCTGGTCGGTCACGCTCAATGGCGTGACCCAAACCAGCTACGTGCCGTTCCTCGTCTTCTACGAGACGCCCGGCACCTACACCTACGCGGCCACGCTCGTCCACGGGCACGGCACCATTACCCCGGCGAGCGGAACGATCGAGGTGGTCCACTCTAAGCTATTGATCGTCCTGCATCACACCTGAGCGCGGGCCGGGGGCCGGCCTTCGTATCGCCGGCCCCCTGGGGAACCGGGCCGCTCTTCGCCGTGATACGACGGGCGTTGCTCGGCCATCAGCCCGAAGGCGTGCGCGGAGGACTCGTCCGCCCGGAATTGGAGGGTGAACACCAGCCCGGCGAGCAGGTAGCGGGCGCACTCCGCCTTTAGGCCGAGCTCAGCGAAGAATGGAGAATCGAGGGGATGACCGCAAACGGTGGGTCCACCGAAGTCGCCTTCCCAAGCTGGTGGGCGCTACGTGCAAGCGCGATTGCACCTACTGCAGCGTAGGTCGAACCTCGGTCGAGCCCATCCACGTCCGACTCGGCGGTACATCTCACCCAGATCGGCAAGCGGCACCGATCCGGGCATGCCGAATGACGCGAGTTGGAGTCCGACCGTTCGATGAAGAAGCGGGCCGGAATCGAGCCGGGCGGGTGGGTCCCCGAAGCGGGCATCCGATGCGTTTATCGGTGATGTTTTCATCCGGGTCTAGGGGCCGGTAAGAACGCCTCCGGGTCGGCATAGAACCATGAAGGCATGGTACCGCGGATGGATTGCGGGGATCCTCGTCGTAGCCGTCACTGCGCTGCTAACCCTCAGCATGGTAGTTCCGCTGAGCGCGACCACGTCCTCGAACGCGGCTCCCGCCGCAGACCGAGCTCCGTCCGTCCATGCTGGCTCTTCGTCGGCAACCCACATCAGCCCGCATCCCGGGACCCTGGTGGCGTACGAAGTTGCCCCAGGCGGAGCGACGACCGTCGACCCTTCAGTTGCCTACGACTCCGTCAGCGTTGAGCCAATCTACAACGTTTACCAGACGCTCGTAGCGTACAACGGAAGTAGCACGTCTTCGTTCCTGCCTCAGCTCTCGCTGTGCGTGCCGGGACCGAACTGTGCGGCTATGTTCGGCGGCCACAGCCTGATTGTCAATAACAAGATCACGGGGTCGCCCGAGTACTTCACCTTCCCAATTGATCCGGCCGCCCGGTTCTACGATCCTGCGACCAATAGCAGCTGGCCGGTCTACCCCTCCGACGTGGCATTCTCGATCGCGCGGACCTGCGGATTCGCCGACCTGCCGGGGTTCGGAGCCCAGCCTGGATGGATGGAGTGCCAGGCCCTGCTGCCCATCGGGAACGACGCGTGGGACAGCGGCATCCACGTCCCCTACAACAACACCCCAAAGAACGTCATGTCGTCGATGCTGGTCAACAGCAGCAAGTACTGCCCCTCCGCCGCGCTGGCGGAGAACGGCTGCCTAACGTTCAACGCGTGGGGCGGGGGAACAGCTTGGTCATTCTTCCTGGAGCTGCTCGCCAACCCCGAGGGTGCGTCGGTCGAGCCGTGCGGTTGGTTCACGGCTCAGAGCGCGGGCGTCCCCGGGTTTGCCGGAACGAAGGCCACGGGCGGGGACGGACCCTGCCTCCTCCCCGGCGGCGCCAAGAGCACCTCGGATGCGTCGTTCAAGGCCTGGCTCAAGAGCACCCCTTCGACCTACTGGGACGCTTTCGAGGAACTCGCCCTGAACACGCCGGCGATTCAGCCCGGTGTTCGGTGGAACATGGTCGGCTCGGGGCCGTACTACCTCGCCAACCAATCGCTCGCGCCGTCGGTCGGATACACGCTCGAGCAGAACCCCGCCTATCACCAGCCCACGGGATGTCCAGGCGTAAACTGCGAGCCGTTGCCCGGGCCAACCCACTACGCGAGTAAGGTGATCGTCTTCTACGAATCGAGCGACACGGTGGGGATCAAGGCCTACAAGGCAGGAGTGGCGGACATGGCCACGATCTTGCCTTCCGAAACCGCCACAATGCTGAAGCTGCAGACCCAGGGCAAGATCGGCGTGTCCACGGTTCCGACGTTGACCGAGTGGTTCATGCCCCTCGCGATGGAGTTCAATCTGTCCGCCGCGAAAGCGCTCGACCCCAACCCGCTTAACGTCCCGGGCGACTTCTTCAACTACGTCGGATTGCGGGAATTCCTCGTCAACGCGTTCCCGTACAACACCGTCGAAAAGAAGGTCTTCACCACGGACGGAGTCCAGTACGGGTCCAGCTACGGCGGGGCGATTCCCCAAGACATGGGAAATTACTACCCAACGAACATCAGCTGGCCGAGCGGCAACCCGGTGAGGAACGCCTCCGTCGTCGGAAGCGCGGCATGGTGGTGGGCGCAGGCTACGGCTCCCAGCAGTGCCTACTACGACCCCGAACTCAAGAGCTGCACGAGGCCTTCCCCGTGTCAGTTCCCGATCATCGGCACGAATGGATCAACGACGCAAAACCTGACGATCCAACACTACATGCCCTACATCAGCTCGATCTCGGGAGGACGGCTCGCGCCCAATACCTTCGACGTCAGTTTCAACACCCTGGTGGTCGGCACCCTTTCGGCGTTGCCGGGTCAGTCTGCGCTGCCATTTTTCAACCTCGGCTGGGCGCCGGATTACCCCGACCCGACCGACTACATGGCGCCGCTGTACTACCCGAACGCGACGTTCACGTCGGGCGACGCCGTGCAGCAGGGGCTCAGTCTGTTCACGTGCGCGAACGACGGCGGTGGACCGACGGTCTGGACCTCCCTCGCGGGGCTGATCTACTGGGCTAACCAGGCGACCGGAATCCCGCAGGCCTGCCAAGGTAACGCCTACGCCGCTATGGAGTGGGGAATGTCCGTGGCCGCGGGAATGGCGGTCGGCCCCGCTCGAGTGCTGATGTACAACCTGGTCGAGCACGTCGCGAACCATCTCGCCCTGTACGTCTACGTCGACCAGGAGAACTATGAGGTCACGTACGCGTCGTGGATCAACCCGACGACCGTCAACGTCAACCCGCTGATCGGTGCCGTCGGCACGCAGACCTGGTACTCGTGGAGTTAGGTTGGGCCCAGAATTACGCTGAGTTGCCAGAGCCGGACTCAGCCACGGGAAAGGGGGAGCCGTCGCGCTCGAGGTGTGCGGCGCGTTGCCGCCACAATTGAATCGCGGCGGACAACGCGAGCCCCTCTTTCTCAATCCGCTCGGGCCTGCAGTCACAACTGGCCGGCCGGCTGTGAGCTCGCGAGTCCAATACTTGGCCACAGCATTGAAGACCTACCGGAGCATTGCCGAGTGGAGGACCGTTATGACCGGAGAGCACAAGGAACTAGTCGCGCTGCATCGGGAGCTCGACGCACTTCACAAGGAAGTCGACAACATCCACAAGAAGTTTCACGCCGAGGTGGACAAGCTCCACGCTGTCGTGGTCACCCTCCACAAGGAAGTCCACCGGAAGAAGAACTGAGGCTCGCGGGGGCGATTTGCCTCAACCCCTTCCGATCCCCGTGGCACCATATCGAGTTGTAGACACCGTTGCCCGCCCGCTCGGAGAGACATGACTGGGCGGAACGTTGGTTGCAAGGCGCGATTACACCCAGCTACGCGGCGGAAGCGTTTACTGGTCGAGTGAACGCAAACCTTGACACCTCGAAGTCTATTCGACCTACAGTGTATTCTCGTGGATCCGTTTAGTCACATCTTATTCGCGTACCTATTCGGCTTCGGTGTATTCGGAGCTCAGGGACTTCAGTATGTCGTTGCGGCGGCGTTCGCTGGGGCGCTCCCTGACGCGGATGTCGTGTTCTATCCCCTCTCGACCCGCTTTCCTTTGCTCCGCCATCGAGGCATTTCCCATTCGATTGTCGGCGTGACCGTTATTGCGATTGTCGGCACGTTTGTCGTTCCACCGGCGCTTGCCTCGGCATTCGGCGCGAGCTTCGGCACAGGGTCTTTCGTTTACTTCTTCGTAGCTCTAGAAATCGGCGGTCTTTCGCACGTTCTCCTCGATGCCATGGACCACTGGTCGGTCCCTATCTTCGCACCGATGTCGAAGGAGGAGTACCACTTCGATGCCGATCGAATCATGAATTTCGGTGCGATGGCGTTCACGGTGCTCGCGTATGGGATAATGATCTACGAAAGGGGACGTGTCGCCATCTGGATTTGGGAAAGCACGACTTACCTCCTTCTGTTCGCAACATTGCTGTACTTTGTGGTGCGGCTCGTCGCTCGTTGGAGGGCTGGAGTAGCTCGGAAGCGCCTGGGATTCGATCATGTGATCCCTCAGTCCAACCCCCTAGTCTTCGTCTTCCACGGAAGGTCAGAATCGCAGGGTGAACTCCGTCTTAGTTTCGCCAAGTATCATCTTCGCCGGGGACGTCAAACGGATGGTGGGTCACTCGTGGTACCCCTTACTCTTGCATCTTCCATTCAGGTCCCCACTCCGCTCGATGCCCTCGCTCGGAGTTATCAACCGGCCCTGGGGGCTAGCTGGATCCTTGGGGAGACCCATCACTTTGGTGAGGCAAGAATCACAGCCGAGGGTTTCGAGGTCTTTTGGTACTCCCTAGAAATGACGTCTTTCGGACGCGCCGCCGGGGTCTTGGCCCGGGTGGACCGGGAGACGGGGGCCGTTACAACCCGCACGGCATGGCGGAATCCACTCCATCCGTGGGCGCGTGATGGCAAGTCCTCGGTCTGAAGGTCGGACCCATTGAAGGTGCAACAGTTGTTGCACCCAGGTTACGAATTTCGTGGCGATCTGGCGTGGCCCGACGTGACCGGGTCGCATCCGGAGACCGCGTCCTATCGCAGGAACTCTCGTAGGGCAATTTCCCACCTATATGTAGAACCAGTCTTTTCGGAGCCACCGCAGGGGGGCCATGATGAGAAAGATCACCGCTAGTCTGTACATGACGCTGGACGGCCGCGGCGCGTTCCCGAAGTACCCGGGCTACGACAGGGAGACGGGGGAGGCCAACGAAATGTGGCGCGAGATGTGGTTGAATCGGTTCAACGATGTCACTACCGTCATCATGGGCCGGAGGTCGTTCCTAGGTCACCGACGCGTCTGGACCGAGAAGGCGCGAAAACCGACTGACCCGAAGTACTTGATCGATTACTCTCGGTGGCTCGACCACGTCGACAAGGTCTGTCTGTCGCACCGCTTGAAGTCGCCGGGATGGGAGAACTCCCGGATCATGAAGGGCGACCTTTCCAAGATTGTTGCGAAGCTGAAGCGAGAGAAGGGTGGGAATATCATCGCGGAGGGAGGCCCGCGTCTTATCCTCGAGTTCCTCCGGCGGGGGCTCGCGGACGACTGCTGGCTCGTCGTACAGCCCGTGATCTATGGGAAGGGTCCACAGTACTGGGGTCCGATGAAGGCGCAGGCGACCCTCAAGCTTCTCTCGTCAAAGACCATGGAAGACGGAGAGGTGCTCCTGCACTACGAAACCGTTCGGGGGTTCCGCGCCTAGCGCGACGCCGAAATTGTCGGAACATCGGAGCGCAGCGGGGGTGTCCACCCCGGGAGCCGAAGCACTACCTCTTCCCTGCGGGTCGCCCGGCCCGAAGCGCTCAGTTCAGGTTGCGCCCGCACCGGGTTGCAACAGGCATTGCACCAACATCGAAAGGGTGCATTTCGGAAGGCATGCCGGTAGCTACGTGTGCAGACCGTCAAAACTGGGGCGGCGAAGCACAATCACGCGTCGTCGAGCGCTATAACCGACTATTGTTACGGTTAGGCCGGAGCGAATCATGCCCGACGTAATCGAGGGAATGGAAGCGGTGACAGTTCACATTCGAGATATTCAGCGTGCACGCAGGTTTTACTCCGAGGTGCTGGGCCTTAAGGAAGTTTCTTACATGCCGACCGTGCCTCGGGCAGCCTACGCGATTCCTGGAACCTCGACGGTTCTAGCGATGCACATCATGGGAGATGACGAAGGGGGCCGCGAACCCGGGACCGTCTCGGGAATCGTCTTCTCGCATCATGACCCAAAAGCTGCTTGTGGCGAGATTCTGAAGCGGGGCGGATCGATCGTCAACGAGCCAAGAACTTTCGTGAACCCGATGGGAACTATCACTTTGGGCGTCTTTGCCGATCCGGATGGCAATGAGTTCGTGCTACGTCATGTAGAGAAGGGACCCACCGCCACCTCTCCATAGCTCGGCTCAGGTGGGTGCGACAGGCAATTGCACCGAGTTTCTCGCGTTGACCGTACAGCCCAAGCGTTCAACGAACTGTATTCTGAGAAACGGCAAGCTCGGTCGAACGGGCCCTACTTGACCTTCTCGAAATCAATGAGGATTGTGAAGACGAGCGGGTAAACCGGGTCAACGCTCCCAATCATGTCGACATTGTAGGTGTCCCGGACCGCAACCCAAGCCTCGTGCACCTTTGCGAGCTCGCTTCCAGCGGAGTCTTTGATCATGAAGTTGTGGCGGGCTAGGTTCCCGCTGGTCTGAAGCATGGGCTTACCGTCAGGGCCAACGGCGGTCGCGGTGATCCCGCCCATTGCTCCGCGTTGGAGCATGATCACGAACAACCGCTGACCAGACGAATCCTCCAGTGTGAAGGTGGATTGGTTCGCACCTCCCTCTTTCAGAATCCTGCCGAGGCCGTTGCCGTTCGCGTCCATGAGGGCATAGGTCATATTGGTGCTTCGAGCCGCCATGCGGCCGAGATAAGAATCTGAGCCGCCCACCAGCCGGCCAAGGGCATTCCCCGAGAGATTCTGTCCCGCACTTCCTTGGACCGTAAACAGATGTCTCTTCTCGGAGTCCATCACGCGGTAGCTGTGCCCCAACGACAGTGCCTCATGTTGCACGAGGAAGTTCCTCCGCCCTTGGAGACCGAGAGTGGAAACAATCCCGACCGCGGGCGGGGGTGTCGCGTTCGAGGCACTAAGGGTCGCCCCGGACGGGGCGGTGGGTGCTGCAGTCTGAGGTACGGACGCAATGGGGGTGGGGGTGCCACAACTCGAACAGAAGGCGGCGTCGGTAGGGAGAGCGCTGCCGCATTTCATGCAGAACTGACCGGACATGCCAGCTACTTGCGACTCCCTGGGCTAAATTCATTGCCATCGAAACAGCCAGGTCTAGTCGCACTACGTTCAAGGCCGATTGCGCCCGGGCAACGGAGCTTGGCGGACAATTCTAAGCAGAATCGCGTCCCTTGCGTCGACGGTCTCTGACGCGTAGATTCCTATAGGTGGAGGTTATCGCCGTTCCCATGGCAGAACCTACCGCCAGTCCGGCGACATTGCCCGGTTGGATCACGCTTGGTCAAATCATCGTCGGTGTCGGGGCGATAATCATCTTCCTCGGATTCATCTTCGGGGCGCTCGCCGCGGGCAGCATCGGGACGTCTGCGACGAACCAGGGGAATGCCCAGAACTACGTGAATGACCTGGAGGCATTCTTCTTCCTCACCGGATTGGGAATCCTCATCGCGATGGCTGGGTGGGGCTTTCACTCGGTCTGGCCCAAGTTCAAGGCTCGGCCGCGCCCCGTACTCACGTACGTCCCACCCGTAGCGCCGGCTTCCGCTCCCGCGGGCATGGCGGCCGCTCCGCCTCCCCCGCCGGCCGGTCCGAACTGCCCCAAGTGCGGAAACCCGACCACCTACGTGGCTCAGTACGGGCGGTACTATTGCTTCACAGACAAGCAGTACGTCTGATTCTGTCGGGTTCACCGGGCCCCCGCGGCTCGGTGGGCCTGCATGCCGTAGCCTATGGTGGATGCCCAGACCGCGACCAGAACCGCCTCCCGTCGCGGACTGAGCGGGCAGACCCGGTCCTCCTTCGGATGTGGGGACAACAGCCCTCGCACCGAGTCGACATGATCGACTGACTGGGTGCAACAATTGACACACCCACCCGGGGACATTCGAGCTCACGTCGTTGGTCCCAAACGGAGCCATAGTTTTCCGTCTCGCTGATAGCGGCGGAAGAACCAAAGCATGAACGGGAGTGGGCTCGAAGTGACGCTAGATCGCTCCAGTGCGTGATAGTAACCTGACCGCTTCCCGTACTGGATGTTCGACATTGGATACCCGCTCCCATAGAGCAACATGTTCATGGCAAGGCGGCCGATTCGACCGTTCCCGTCTCCGAATGGATGGATGTTCTCGAATCGGAAGTGGAACTCGGCTGCCCGTTCGACCGGGTGAAGGTCCTCGGACCGTCGTTGGACCCAACGGAGCAGTTCGATCAGCATGGGTCGAACTTCGAACGGCGGCGGTGGAACGTGCTTGCTTTGCCCAATCCGAACTTCGAAGTCCCGAATCCGTCCCGCGTATTGGGGTTTCGTCTCTCGGAAAATCGCCTTGTGCCACGAAAGCAAGTGAGGCAAGTCGAACGGTTCCGGATGGGCCAAGAGTCTCTTCATCAGCGAGGCGTGGAGCTCGGTTTCGCGGATGTCTCGCATCGGTTTCGAACGCGGACTAATCCCGTGCTCGAGTAAGTCCGCCGTTTCCTGGAACGTGAGCGTCGAGCCTTCGATTCGGTTCGTATCGTAGGTGAATTCAATGACGAATTGTTCGCGCTCCTTGTCTATGGCTTCACCGGGGAGGGTCCGGAGATGCGACTGGTAGGCATCGTGGATCGACTGAAACGCCCCGAACCATGTGGCCTGCCAGACCTCGCGCTCTAGCGAGGCCCGTTGGCGCTCTAGGTCACCCGGGAGAACCCTACCAAGGTACCTCTCCTTCCTCTGAACAGCCCCATCCCATCGATACGTTTGCACCAGGTAGTAGTACCGGTTTTCACCTCGATTGACTGTTCGCACGATCGCCATTAGTGCCTCTACATATTGTCATACAATTAAAGATTTCTACAGATGTAGAGGCATTGGCCGATCGTCCTCTTTCCCATTCCGTGGGTGCAACAGCAGTTACGCCGCTCGCGCGAGTGACACGCTGGCTGAGCGCCCACAAGTCGCCCGGGAGCTGACAGCCGACGATGTGTGCTTGCTCCGCAACATGCCGATTGCATGAGTCGTCTCGCCGTTACTCGTAGATTGACTCGCGGTGTCCGACTTTCAAGACAAGCACGAGCAAATCGGACTGATTGACTTCGACAAAGACTCGGAAGTCTCCGACGCGGAGACGGAAGTAGGGTAGTCCCGTCAGTCGCCGGACCTGCCGAAAGGGCTCGTCCCGTAGTCCCTCGACCTTGTCGAAGATCCGTTTCGCAACGCCTCGGTCAAGCTTGGCCAGCTGTCGGGCTGCAGACTCGGACCAGATGATCTGAAAGGGCATCAAAAGCCCATGGCCTTTCGAACCTGGTCGGAGGTGAGATACTTACCGGCGCGGATCTCCCGACGAGCCTCCTCGATCTCGGCACTGGTCGTTGTGTCTAACTCCCGAAGGTCTTCCAAGATTCGTTCGAGAACGTCGTTGAAGGTCTCTCGTGGGTGAAGCTTCATTCCCTCGAGGGAGCGCTTCAGGTCTGTTGAGAGCTGAATGGTCGTGGTCGCCACAGGTTCGCGATACGTGAGCGTGTATTTATAGCGTTCTATAGCCAACTATGGTGGCAGCGACCTGGTGGTTGCAAGGAAGGTTGCAACTCGCCTCAAAGCTGGATACGCCTCGTCACGAGGTTCACTTCCTCTGACAGCGGCGAAATGTTTCTTATGCGACTCTGATAGTGGGAGAGCCGGATGCGGGTTGCGTTCTCCTCCAAGCTGATTCGGCCCGATGTGGCTGGTGCCTGGACATTCGTTCTCGTGCCAAAGCGCGAAGCGGCCAAAGCAGGGTTTAGAGCGCGGATGCGCGTCAAAGGCACCATCGAAGGAGCCCCATTTCGAAGCTCACTGATTCCTCGGGGAGGCGGTGAGGTCTTCGTGGTGGTCAACAGCGACCTGCGCGACCGTATTCACAAGTCGAAGGGAGATGTCGTCCGACTGGAGCTCGAGCTGGACTCCAGCCCCGTCGAGATCCAAGTACCTCCCGCCCTCCAACGTGCGCTCGCGCGCGACCCCCGGGCCAGGTCAGCCTTCAACAGCTTCACCCCCTCGCAGCGACTGGCATACATTCGCTGGATAGACGGAGCGAAGCAAGACGCAACCCGCGACCGCCGAGTGGTCGGCGCGATCGAAAGGCTACGCCGCGGTGAGAAGCTCAACTGAGGGCTCTCCACGTCTATCCCTTGGACCAGGCTCACCCTCGGGATTACTGAGGTGCGACGAGGGGCAAGGCTGTAGGTGGCCTAGTCCGTGGACCCGCGGCTGTGGCGAGTTCCGCATAAAGGAGGGAAAGCGCAAATGCCAACCTGGGCCTCCGATGTCCCTGGCGGAAGTCCAAGCAAGGTTCAGAGGTATGGACTTACACCGCATAGATCCGGAACACGAGGTCGGGCGCCTTCGAGAGTTCCTTTCAGAATCCGATCCTCGCGACTATCTCATTGAGGACATCGACGATTGGATTCAAGAAGGGCGACTCTGGACAGGGGTAGAGGGAGGAAGTTGGGTCGCCTTTGGTCGGCTGCACGATCTTGGTCGCGGCGAAGGTTGGGTGAGCGGTCTTCGTGTCCAGAACTCGAAGCGAGGGCAGGGTTTTGGGGGCAAGTTCCTGACCGGCCTTCTATCGGACGCTCGTTCCATCGGACTCACCGAGCTTCGAGCGGTCATCGAAGATGAGAACCTAGCATCCCGGCGATTGTTCGCTCGGCTCGGATTTCGCCCGATGTTCGAGATGACCCTACGCTGCGCGAAAGCAGGGTCTATCGGCGCGGAATCTCTCCGCCCCGCTCTGGCCGGAGAAGGGCTTCACGGCCCTATCGGATGGCTTCCCTCTCGTACAGAGCGTGTCGATCTTCTGCCCGGGACGGATGGCGGCCGATTCGGTCGATGGGACCCTCACATTCTGGACCGTTGGATCAAAGAAGGAAAACTGTTCCTAGGTCACGAATTGGCCGCGGCGGTTCAGGTGGATTGGCTGCGCGAGCCTCGGACCATGTGGGTCAATCCCCTCCAGGGGAATCCGGGTTCTCTCATTCCCGCTATCGCGTCTCTTGCGAAGACCCTCGGGCAGGAGGAATGGCAGGCATATCTGCCGTCGACGGAAGATCTCCGTCGGGTGTATGCAAACCTTGGATTGAGCCCCTACCCCTTCTGGGGAGATCGCATTCATCTTTACGAGCGAACCGAAGCACGGCCCGCTTCGCGTTGAAACCGGATTGTTCGGTGATTTGGTGTGTGCAAGGCTGATTGCACCCAAGGGGTCCCACGCTTGCCCGGGGGAAGGAAGATCTCGTGAGAAGTCAACGGAACTCGGAAGCACGAAGGGGACGTCCTGTGGGCAATCTACGGTGCCACACCACTCCGCCCGCGAACATCGCAGCACCCACCACAAGCAGGCCGACCGCCCAGAGGGTCGTGGACCGGAGGGAATCATTGGACAGAGCGACCACAACCCAAACTACCCCGAGGAAGACGAAGAATGCTCCGGTCGCCCAAAGTAGCGCGGCGATCTCGCGATCCGACCACGGACCGAATATCCAAGCAATGATCATCGCGCTTGCGACATCCCCAGGGCATCGGGTTACTTGAGGGGTGTCGACGACGACGGTCTGCAAGAGACGACTGAACGGTGCCCCCTGACGGACCGCCTCTGGAGAAATGGGCTTGAAACGCGCGGGGAGACATTCCTCCTCGGTGAAACGCGTGCGAATCTAGACACGCAAAGCTGGTCGCACCCACTCGAAGTGTTGCAATTAGGATTGTATCAAGACCTCTGACCCTGGTCGCCGGACCGCTGAGGTTACGGTGGGTCTCCCACCCGATAGGCTTCCCCTGAATCATGATGAACGCGAATGAACGTCGGCCGAGGCCGGGAGAGGTGAACAAGAGCTGCGATCGACACGCCGAACAGAATGAAACCGAATGCCATCATCGCATACCACTCCTCAGCGTCTAGGACAATCGTGAACGGATACAGTCGGACGGGGAAGAAGGCGTTCCAGTGCCGGACGTAGGTGACCCAGAGCTGCCACGTCAAGCTGTACGGTCCGAGGAAGGTACCGATAAGGGCCCCCGTCGCGGCCGCTGCTCGGGAGAAGCTGAACAGGGCCCAGAATGTGAGCAGGACCCCAAGGAAGAAGAGCGACAGCCACGCGGAAACCTGTACGAAGGTCTGCGGGGAAAGCGCGTCGGCCGTCGCCATGAAGACGCCGATGACGACCCAAATCAGACTCACCCGAAGAGCCTTGGTTGCGGTGCGAGGCTCTCGGAGTACGAAGTAGTTCCGAGCCGGGCGAACAACACCCATTCTGATGTCAGATGAGGCTCTATGGGCTTAAAGGTCTGGAATCACGAAGTATGCCGGTTCCTCGGTGGGGAACCCGTCACTAACGGGAGCGAGTGGGTGTAACAGCCATTACAACCAGAATGGGTGACGTTCGAGGGCTGAAGCCATGTCCACTCTGGCCCGGCTACGACGCGTGATTGCAAGTGTCCCGCGAGGGAAGGTAGCCACGTACGGCCAGGTGGCCGCAGTGGCGGGATTCCCGGGTGCTGCGCGTCTTACCGTCAGAGCGCTCTACGGAGGATCTGGATTACCCTGGCATCGTGTGGTGGCCGCAGGAGGGAGGATCGCGCTGACGGGCGAGGACGGCCAGGAACAGCGGCTACGGCTGCGCATGGAAGGCGTGACCTTCCGAGGGGTCCGGGTCCGAATGGACCTTCATGGCTGGGCACCAAGAGCCCGTCGAAAGCATCAGGATTGATGGGTACGACCGTGAGTTCGCATTCGTTCCCGAACTAGCCTTCTTACCAGCCCTGTAGGTATCGGTCGATCGGGAGTGAATCGTAGCGTGGTCTTTCCGGACAGGAATGGCTTCACCTCTCGGGCAAACTTGGGAAGAGTTGTCGTGTGACCTGCAAAGAAACTGCAATGGCCCTTGAAGGCGGCGAAATGGACTAGGATTCCATCCTGCCGAAACGCCGGGATTCCGTAACTGATGACTTCCTCCGCCTGCGGAGCGACCGAGCGAATCAGCTTTCGAAGCTGTTGGAGAACCACCCTATTCTCAGGAGAGACACCGGCGAGGTAACGGTCGACTTCCCTCGATCCAGTGGTTGGTTGGCTGTTCATTCCGTTACGGGACACACCATCCCTCAATCACGAGGGTGGGTGTAAGGTTGGTCGCACCCAGTCACAGAGGGTCAGCCTGTCTCCTTCCTCCGAAGTTCCGTGATGACGGCCACGTCATCCAGATAGGCGTTCTCGAGCAGTTTCAGAAAGATCTCCTTGGCCTCGTCCGGTTCGAAGACCGATGACTGAACATCTCCGTAGACGTCAATCTGGGTCCGGTTTCCTCTCGGACGATAGAGAAGGACGAATTTCGTTCCGGCGAAATCGCCTTCGACCTCCTCATTGCACACGCAAAAGGGAGCGAAATCGCTCGACTTGCTCACAAAAGTCGACCATTTTCCTTTGAGCAAGCGCTCGGCCGACACGAGGGCTGTTGGCCCGACGGTCTCTTTGACGTGGAAATTCCGCGCACTCTTCGAGTGGGCGGGTCCATGATGCTCGGACTCAAGGTAATCCCAGACGAACCCGACCGGCGCATCGATCATTGTCCCCGTGTCCTCAAAGTAGACCATCTTTCCTCACTGTCCTTCAGATACTGACGGTTGCGAACTCAGCCCCGCGATCTGCCGCCCGCCGCGTCGCGGGTCGCCGCTCCTGCACGGGTTACCTATCCTTGTCGGAGGGGACAAGGTTGGTTGCATGGAAGGCGTCATCAAGGAGGATGCCCGCAGGGACGATCCGCGAGGGCTCTACATCCGGGGCGAGCCAGGCATCGGCTGGAACAGGCCGATCGGGACGTCACCCGGACCGTGGACGAGGGCGCTCCAACCTATCCCTGGGATCTCCGTCTTCGGTACGACGACACGAGCCCCTTCCTTTTGAGCCGCTGCGAGGGCCGCCTCGAGGTCGGTCACGGTGAGGTATGCGACGGTCGATGGAGATTCTCCCTTTTCAAGGCCCCGAACGCCCGTGTTGGACCCTCGTGGGAACTTGTCGGTTCGGATTCCGTAGCCTCCCATGGCGTCCATTACGTCGAAGTGGAATCCTAGGACCTTTTCGAGGAATTTGCGGGTAGCCGCAGGGTTCTTGGATGCATACTCGACGTGGTCGGTGGTCACGATTCTCTGGTCCGTCATCTTTGGTTCCCGCCCGGGTTCCGGGCCATCTTCCTACGCGCTTCTTCAGATAAACCATTCGAAAACGACTTTCGGGAATGACGCATCCTTCCTGAGGATTACGTAGATTCGGGGGTAGAGTGCCCCGGAACCCTCCTACTCGGTCGGGCGAACAGCCTGCGCCGGGGGAAGTGCTGCGGCGCGGAGGGACGGCTCGGCAATGGCCAGCATCGAAAGCCCGTAGCTTGCGGCCAGGATGACCGCAAGGTTGAGCCAAGGCACCGTGAACACCGTGACCCCGGCGGACGCCGCCGCAGAGCCCTGGGTCACGTTCCAGACGATGAGGAGGCCGAGCGCCGTGCCGATCGCGATCCCGACCAGTGTGACGAACGAGTACTCAAGGAAGAAAGCTTGCAGCACCATTCGGCGCGTGAATCCATTCGCGCGGATCATGCCGATCTCGCGACGACGTTCGACCACGGCCCGTATCGCGACGATCCCCATCGCCGCGATGCCGACCGCCAGTCCAAGCCCGACAAAGATCTGGAGGAGCCCAATCACCCCCTCGGTCGACGCAACCGCTGTGGCGAGAAGGTCCGCGATGTTGAGGACCACGAGCCCGTAAGGGAAGAACGCCGCCTTGGCGACCCTTGCGGCAGCGGTCGCCGACACGCCTGGCGCGAGCGTCAGGAAGAAGACCTTCTCCTCGGAGATCCCGAGAGCGGCCGCTGTCGAGGGACTCACGAACACCCCCGAAACGAGTGACTGGGTCATGATCCCGATGACCGTGACCGTGGCGCGGTGACCGTTCACCGGGTTGGTGAGCAGCATCGTGTCTCCCGGGTTCAGCTTCGGATGGACCCCGCTCGAGGAGCCGGTTCCCAAGTTGTTCGTTACGGGGGCGTAGCTCTGGTCCACGACCGCCACGTCGGAGCCGGTCGCGAGCTTCGCGTTCGCCTGGGCCGCATCCATTCCGTCTGCGGTGCCGGTGTACGTGAACTGATTCGTCGCGTAGAAGTTTGACGATAGGGGCTCCGTGGCAGGCCCTGAATAGATGGAATCCGAGTACGGATTGCCCGAAAATCCGCTCACGTTGACATAGATTCCACCGTAGTCCAAGGGGACGACCGAGGAGAAGTATGGCGCAACCGTCGAGTTGTTCGCGACGAGCCCGGGCAGATTCGGGATCGGCGTCGCGGAGTAGGAAACAAACGTGTACCCTCCCGACTGCTCCTGCAACGTGGAGGACAAGCTCCCATTGACCGTCGCTCCGGTGGCGGCGATCGCCACGAGGACGAAAATCACGAGCGCGAAGATGGCGAGGCTGATCGTGGTACGAGAAGAACGTCGGCTGGGGTACGAGAGCGCGATCCGGGCGACCGGCGCGTTTTGGCTCCGGCCGCCGGCCAGGCGGAGCAAGGCGTCCGCGAAGGACGAGGCGTTGAAGGCGAAGAGGAGGAGGGCCCCCGCGACCATGACGATCCCCTCGGTGAAGATGATGAAGATCCCTCCCCCATGCGCCGACCCGAGCAGAACGCTGTGAAGATGTCCGTAGCCCGCCCACACCAGGAGGGCGGCCCCCGCCGCCGAAAAGACGATCCGGTTGCGCACGAACCGCGACGCGATCAGTGCGAGGCCAACGATAGCGAACGTTCCTCCGAGGATAGGGTAGGAAGCGTCTGACGTCCCCGAGAATGTCGTGGCGTAGAGCACCGCTCCGAGGACAAGCGAGGCCGCACCTAGGTAGGCGAGGAAAGTGTAGGTCCTCACGGTGGGCGGCGGCTCGGGGATATCCCGGATGGCCCGTACGATGTTGAGTCGACTTGCCCGCCAGCTCGCGGCCACGACCGTGACGAGGGTCAGCAGGAATCCGATGACGTAGGCAGCGAGCAGCGTCTCGAAGGTGACCGTGAAGGAATTCAGGATGGCCGACGAGGGGAGACCGGGCTGCGGGAAGAGGATACTGAACGCGTAGGTGAGAGCGTAGCCGACCCCGACACCGAGGACGGTCCCGGCGAGCGCGCTTCCGGCCGAGTACGCCAGGCCTTCGAAGAAATAGGAGTAGACGAGCTCGCGCGCCTTGAGCCCAATGGCTCGTAACACGCCCATCTCCCCCTTACGCTCCTCGGCGAGGAGGACGAAGATGCCGACGATGAGCATCGCGCCGGCAACGATGGAGAAGAGACCCAGGACCAGGAACAGTGTCTCGATGCTGTTCGCGGCGGAGTTGGCGGTGGCGAGGGCGCCCACGAGGACCTGGTCGACCGAGAGCCCCCGTGCGGCGGAAATGAGAGCGATCGTCGCGTTCAGGGTAGCACTCACCTGAGGAGCGAGAGCGAGACGGTTCGCCTGGTCCCCGACGTTGGTGACCGAGAGGAAGTTGATCGCTCCCGACATGTTCTCGAGGTGCTGAGCCAAAGAGAGGTCCACGAAGACGCTTCCAAAGTTCCCGACTCCGCCGGTCGGAAAGGCCCCGCGAATATTGTCCTGGACGACCGCCTGCACGGCCGATGGGATGGCGATCGCTCCGGCGCCGTAAAGGAACACGGGATCGCCCGCCGAGGCGTTCAGTTCTGAGGCCGCGAGGTCGTCGAGGATCACCTCCCCCGGAGCGGGACCCGCGAGGGGGGCTCCGCCGTCGGTAACGAACTCCCCGAGCTGAGAACTCTGGTTTCCGTTGACCCCGATCAGGTTGAGGTTCGTCTGCGGGATCCCTGTCGTCCGGTCGAAGACCGAGACACTGCTCACAATCTCGGGCGCCATGCCGGCGATGGACGAATCGCCTACGGTCGCTGTCGCGACGTCCGTGTAGACAGCGTAGGGGAAGGGAGTCCATGCCCCCGAGGGCGATTGGTTGCCGACCGCCTCGTCGTTGTAGCCGACCCCAAGAACCGTGTAGTGGACCTCTAGCTGGTCAATGGTGTTGCCCACGACGAGGCTTCCGGAGACGATCGTGGTGGCGACCAGAAGGCCAAGCACGAGGAGAATGGTCCTTCCTCGGGCCCGGTACACGTTCCGAATCCCAATGCGAAACGCTAGGCGGTGGCGGAGTCCGAGGATCAGGGCCACGACGGCGACCACAAGGAGGACAAGAAGGAGGCCGACGACGACCGTGTCTGCGGTAGCCATGGGACTTAGCTCACGAATTGTCCGTCCCGCATGTGCAGCGTACGGTCGCACTCACTGGCCACCGTCGCGTCATGGGTGACCACGACGATGGTCTGCTCGTAGGTCTTGTTGAGGTGACGGAGCAGGGCGGTCACTTGTCGGGAGTCTCCCTCGTCAAGGTTCCCCGTCGGCTCATCCGCCCAGACGATCGCGGGGTGGCCCACGAGCGCCCGGGCCAAGGAAACGCGTTGCTGCTGACCCCCCGAGAGTTCCGAGGGACGTCGGTCGAGCCGGTCACCGAGCCCGAGCTCGGTCAGCATCGCGCGAGCTCGTTCCCGCGCCTCGCGCCCCGGGAGGCCGCCGATCAGGAGGGGCATTTCTACATTCTCGGTGGCTGAAAGCACCGGCAAGAGGTTGTACGCCTGGAATACGAACCCCACTCGGCGAGCGCGGTACTCACTCTTCGCGCGGTCGGTCATGCTATGTACGTTCCCCTCGCGGGTTCGAGCCGAGGGGCGTCTCTCCGGGGGCTGGCGGATGGCTACATCGTCCTCCCTGACGCGAGTGCCCGTGCACGCAACATGCTATC
>Ga0181527_1000589_pt1 | contig 41420 bp, 28 predicted proteins | sample PEATcosm2014_Bin_30_FD_119762 | JGI IMG/M metagenome (GOLD analysis project Ga0181527, IMG submission 119762) | Peatland microbial communities from MTU Mesocosm Facility, Houghton, MI, USA - PEATcosm2014_Bin06_60_metaG | ecosystem: Environmental > Terrestrial > Soil > Wetlands > Peat | place...
AAAACCTCAGCAGGCACAGCATGAGGTCAGTATCATACGGGGACAGACCAAGTTGGGGCATATCTGCCAACTCTTTGATTTGAATGCCGATCGCTATTTTGGCGAGCCACAGGTACCGACGACCCAAAGAAGGTGAAAGACGTGCAAATGCAACTGCTGCGCCAAGGCGATGAGCGTACCAACGACCGCTATGGAAAGTCTGCTCCGCCGCTTCGTCAGCGTGCCCGTCAGGCACACATCAATGTGAGCGACTTGGCGATGGGAGGGGCAGTTTCCTAGGCTGACAGAAAAGTGGACCAAATCTGGACCAAAACTCCTAGGCAGACTTTCGCTATCTTACTGATTCTTTTGGAGCGGGAGACCGGGATCGAACCGGCGACATTCAGCTTGGGAAAGTGTATATAGCATTTATTATCAATAACTTACAGAAACTATGAAGTGCCAAAATAGACCCAAGTGGACTCAAAGGAATTCTTACAGCGGGGGCAAAAGAGGGGTTTCACCCAATGAATATGCGGGTTTCAGCCTGTTCCTTAGCCACCCCGTTTTCAACCCCATTGGAACACAGAAAGGCCGTGAGGACTTCTGGGGGCCGCATTGTCCTGCTTGGAAAGAGGAACGGATATCGCTTGAACTCATTCTTCTACGGTCTGCTGAACCGCGGAAACCAAGAGTGTAGTGAGGCGTAGGATAGTGGGGTATCACGGGGAAGACGTATGGACTTTTCCTTTCTACATGCCGCAGATTTGCACCTTGGCAGCCCGTTCTTAGGGTTGTCATCGAACGATGAAGAACTTGCCCGCCGTGTCGCTGCTGCCAGCCGCGAGGCATTCGAAGAACTGGTCGACCAGGCGATTAGCCGACAGGTAAAGTTCGTTGTCATCGCCGGCGACATTTACGACGGCGACTGGAAAGACACAACCATCGGTCATTTCTTTAACCGGCAAATGGCTCGGCTGGCCAGAGAAGGAATTCCCGTCTATAAGGTGCGTGGCAACCACGACGCCGAGAGCGTGATCACCAGCAGTGTGACGTTACCAGATTCCGTTAATGTCTTCTCTTCGAGGCGGCCGGAGACCTTCCGGATACCAGAACTCAAGGTTGCACTGCACGGTCAAAGCTTCGCCAATAGAGCTGTTCCGGAAAACCTGTCGCTTATGTATCCCGCTGCCGAGCCCGGTATGTTCAATATCGGTGTGTTGCATACATCGTGCGACGGGCGCCCTCCTCATGTCAACTACGCCCCGTGTTCGGTGCAAGATCTCTTGCGGCGCGGCTACCAGTACTGGGCTCTCGGGCACTGTCACGAATACGAAGTGGTCAACCCTGCACCTCCGATCATCTTCCCCGGTAACCTGCAAGGACGCAGTATCCGCGAAACCGGCCTGAAGGGAGCCGTTGTCGTAGAAGTTGAAGACGGAGAAGTCTCGAACTTCTCCCGGCTGCATCTGGCACGAATTCAATGGGCCTTGATCTCGGCCGATTTGACTGGAGTCACCTCTGAAGAAGCAGCCTTTGAGGTCATCCGGGGAGAGATTCAAAAGGAAGTGAACCTGGCCGGCGGCACACCAATCGTGTTCCGAATGGTTCTCTCGGGTTCAACACCGCTCCATCGAATGCTGCATGCCGAACCGGGAAGAGTTGTGGACGAAGTAATGGCCGCCGCGAGTCATTGCACGGACGCGATCTGGCTGGAATCGGTGAAGGTCCGGACTTCAGAGTCTTCGACTGCATCTGCTGGACAGGACTCTCCGCTTGCGTCGCTTGATCTGAAGTCGATGTTGGATTCATTACGCGAGTCACCCGAGGTGCTTAAAGAGGCGCGTACCGCGCTTGAGGTGATAAAGGGAAAATTACCAGCCATGGACCTGCCACCTGACGTTTTTTCCGATGAGAGTATTTCCAACCTTGTGGGCGAAGCCCGCGAGTTGTTGGTGTCTTTGGGGATTTCGTCAGAAGAGAGGACTGCATGAGGATTCAGAAGCTTGAACTAGACCGTTTCGCCCATTTCACAGGGAAAACGCTTGAGTTCCGTCCGGATGCCAGTCTTCATGTTGTCTACGGCGCCAACGAGGCTGGGAAGACCAGTGCATTGAATGCGTTTGCGGACTTGCTGTTTGGATTCCCTACTCGGACCCCGTACAACTTTGTGCATGACAATCCCAAGTTGCTTCTGGGTGCGACTGTCACGGATAAGGATGGTAGTGTTCTATCGTTCAAGCGGCGGAAAGGAACGAGCAAAACGCTGTTGGACCTACAGGGAGCGGTTCTTCCCGATGACGCTCTGGCGCCTTTTTTGGGCTTGATTGACCGCTCTGTTTTCCTGAACGCGTGGGGGCTCAGTAAAGAATCCCTTGCCTCAGGTGCCCTTCAGATGTTGAAGAGCGGCGGTGAAGCTGGCATCAGTTTGTTCGCCGCTGCCTCTGGCATGAAGAGCCTGATTGAGATTCAAAAGCAATTAGAGGTGGAAGCCTCCAACATCTTTACCCCGACAAAAGCTCAATCCAGAACTTTCTACCAGGCAAAAGAGCGGTTCGAGACGGCGGCGCAACAGGTGCGAACCCTTGAACTTGCTGTGCGGGATTTGAAGGCCCGCCGGGTCGCAATAGCGGAGTTTAAGAAGGAATTGGACAAAGCACGTAACGACCGCAAAGAGGTCATCAGAAGTAGGGAATCACTGGTAAGGCTAAGGGACATTGGTCCGATCCTGCATCTCATTGCTGCAGATGAAAGAGTTCTTCAAGAGTGGGAACACTTGCCAATGATGGACGGCGGCCGGGTGCAGCAATTGCGCGCAGCCCTGGACTTGAGTGAAGAGGAGCAGCGTGAACTCGCTCGCTTACGGCGCGAGGAGGCCACGGCGAAGGCGGTGTTTGAGAGTTTTGTTGTTGACAACCCTCTCATAGCGCTTGGCCCCGCAATCCAGGAACTGGTTGGCGAACTGGGTAGCTATGCTGACAAAAAGAGAGATCGCCCACGCGTTCAAAGTGAGGCCGATGAATTTAAAGAGAAGCTGCAAGATTCAGCCGTCCGCCTCGGGCTGCTGGCAGACACGGATTTGGCGTTAGTTCGGCCGGATGAAATGCTCGTGGCCCGATTAAAAGAACAGATCAAGGTGGGCAGGTCGATTGCCACGAGTATCAGTGCAAACGCCAAATCCATTCGGGATGAGAAAGCAGGTCGCGAAACCCTCAAGAACCAACAATCTGGGAGCGATTCTGTCAGCGATCCAAGACCGCTTCAGGACCAGCTTGGCAGGTTGATGCCCGCGCTGGGTCAGTTGAAGGAAATTGAGCGTCTTGAACGTTCGACAGCAAAGGAGTCGGCACAGATCAAAGAAAAGGCCGCACAACTCTCTCCGCCGGTATCAGATCTGGAGGCGTTAGCGCTTGCATCGCTGCCGGCCAAAGATGTCATTGATGAATACCACTTGGCTGCTGAGACCCTTGAAGGTGAGCGCAATACCCTGAAGGCGAACTTGGGAGAGGTAGAACAGAGTCTGCCCGGCTTGCAGTTGAGAGTCGATGAATTGGCTGGAGGACAACTGGCTTCATCCCCAGAGAAGATTGCCGCCGCCCGTTTGGAACGAGACAACCATTGGCTACCGCTCAAATCCGCACTGCTGGTAGAGTCGGCTCGCCTCCCGGTTGCGGAAACAGCAGCACACGTCATTGGGCTTGAAGAAGGAATCGGGACCACGGACCGGCTGTCCGATAATGCGGTTCTAAATGCTGATCGGTTAGCCAAACACGCAGCCGCTCTAAAGAATCTAAAAGACGCGCAGGCTAGACAGGAGAATCTGACGAGACTCCTCAGCGACAAAGTCCAAGCGATCGCGCAGCAGGAGAAGAAGTGGCAGACGTTTTGGCAACCATTCGACTTCTCGGCAGCAACTCCGATTCGCATGTCAGTGTGGATCGGTCAGGTAGAAAATCTTCTCGAACGCCGCGGAAACAATCTGGACGAACTTCAACAAATCAGCGATCTCAAGATTGCGGTCAACGCAGTACGCCCCCAGTTGAATCGGATTGCCCAGTCGGTTGGGATTTCGGAATGCGAAGAATTGCCAGTCAACCTCCTGCTTGCAGCAGTAGAAAAAGAACTTGGACTTCTAGGGGAAGCGTGGCAAAGATCGAGCGATTTGGTCACGCGCATCACAGCATCAAACGAGCGAATTGAAGCTCTTGAGGCTGAAAAGGATAGCTTTATAGCTCTTGAAAGTGGGTGGAAGGCTGAGTGGAGTGAAGTACTTTCGGCCATGCACCTTCCGCTTGAGACAACAGTGGATGGCGCCGCTGCGGCGCTGGAAATTTGGAATCAAGCCCCGTCATTCTTGAGCCAATTTCAAAATCGAACGATGCGTGTCGCAGGAATGGATAGGGACATGAAGAGGTTCCAGGAGCGCACATCAGCGCTGTTGGAACAATTGGAAGAACCAGATTTGGGGTTGGGGCCCGACGCGGCTATAAAGGCCGTTTCTGTCCGTCTCAATAAAGCGCAGCAGGTCGAGACGCAAGCGAACATGGCGGAGTCAAGTTTTAAAGAACTAGGGCGACAGGTTCTCAAAGCCGAGGCTAGAGCGGAGGAAGCAGCAGCAGCGCTGGAACTCCTATGCGAGGGATTGCCCCCTTCATCGAGCCGAGTACAGCAGGTTTCAGATCTGGAGGCTAGGGATGTTGTTCTGGAGAGGTTGAAGGGAAGACGTCAAACCCTGCTGCCTCTAAGCCGTGGCCAGTCCGAAGAAGATCTCCGCCACGACCTGGAATCGTTCGACGAGGCCGCAGCCGTCGCCGAAATCGAGGCATTTAAGATTCAGGAAGGACAACACAATCAGCGCGAGAACGAAATCTACGCGAGCCTGACACAGGCGGAAGGGGAACTTGCCGCGCTGGAAGGTGGGGTAGGCGCGGAAGTCGCTGTTCAGCTTCGGAAGAATGCCGAGGCGGAGTTGATTGAGAACACGCGGGCATGGGCCGTGGAACGCTTCGCCCAGATACTGTTGGCCCACGCGATTGAGCAGCACCGTAGTCAGCAAGAACAGCCTCTGCTGAAGAAGGCGAGCCACTTGTTCTCGTTACTGACTGCAAATAGTTTCGCCGGCGTAGAGCAGGAGCTTGACGAAAGCGACACTTTCCGTCTGGTCGGAAGGCGAGATGCCGACCATACCCTTGGCTATGCCGAGATGAGCGAAGGTACGCAATTCCAACTCTACCTGTCCCTCCGCCTGGCCTACCTGGATGAGTATGCCCAAAAGGCAGAACCCATGCCCTTCATCGGCGACGACCTGTTGACCAGTTTTGACGATGAACGAACACGGAGAGGCATTACCGCACTTGCAGAAATTGGAACACGGATCCAGCCGATCCTGTTTACTCACCATTCGCGCGTCGTTGAACTGGCTCAGCAAGAACTGGGAGAGAAAGTAGATGTGATCAACCTAGACTAGCCTGTCATTCCCGCAATCGGCGGCAAACGTAACGAACCCTTCCTGCAAACCCACTTCAAGACACAATTCCTCAGATGGACCCATAAATAACAGATTTTACGCTAGTTGTGTCGAAAACACTCCGGCTTCGTGCCTGCTTTGGAGGGCGCGCGGAGGAGACCCACGTCAGCAAGATCAGGCTCAATCCCTGGAGTCGACGATTCAGGATTCTCATGGACACCAGTGCGTTTTCCTAATTATTATCTGTGCTTTAGCCCCACAGAGTTAAATAGGTGCAAGAGTGCAACCAGCAGACCACTCAAATGCGGCGGCTAGACTCGAATTTACATGCCGAAGCTTATCGCCATCACGTTGTGCGCCGTCGCCGCAGTGTTAGCTTCGCTTTGGTTTCGTCGTCGGCCCGGGTTGCATAGTCCGCCCGCTATTGATCGCCGCAACGATGAACTACCACAATCGGCAGACGCAAATGCAAATCATCACGCAGACGCTGGTCTGAGCGCGCCTGTCATGATCCTCGAACGTCAGGATCAATCCGCAGGAGCACCGCATGAGCCGACAATCGAAACCTCTGTACCCGACCTCAGTGACGTGAGCATTTTGGCGACGCCCCAAACTGTGTGGCTTACACCCATCACCGCAGGCGAGATAGATACTGGGGCTTCGCTGGATCCCCAATACCCTTCGGGAGAGTCTGTGGTTGCCGTTCCTGCCGAGCCGATCGGTGTCCTTCCGAGTGCGGATCCTGTTCCTTCTCTGCCCGCCAACGACCTTCTTCCAGGCCCAGCAGATAAGGAGGTCCGGGAACCTAAGGAAAATCATGCACGGTTAGCTTCTCCAAGTATTGCAAGCCCCCAGAATGATGAAATGATTGGGGAGCCGGGAATTCCTGTTGATCTCCTGGAATTTCCGGAGACCGCGACACAGATTCCGTCATCGGAATTGACCAGCGTGGCAGAAGAAATGAGGACTCCGGATACCGCCGTTGAAGGGCTCACGCAGCTCCGCACGCCATTTCGCACAGCGGCAGCAACTTCGCATCATACAACCCCATCGTCTGGTCGAAAGGCTGCGACGGCCTCTGGCGATGGGACGAAACCGCCATCCGCGGTTAGTGAACCGCTTCGTATGGCGCGCAGCTTTTCCGAACCGGTGCCTTCCCCAACCCAGAAGAATGGCACAAAAAGTGAGCGAAAGTCAGACCCAACTCCAAGGACCAACTCCAGCTTGCCAATTCGCCTGCAGCTGGTATTTGGAAGCGGCGGGAGTGTAAAGAAGCTGGTTCTTATTCCGCACCGGCTTGAAGAAATGCCGAGCAGCGTCGAAGTTACGACCGTCACGGGCGACTGTTTGCAGCTCTCTGAATCAAGTTCGGATTCTTATGAATCCTTGGCTGTTTCTGCGTTCCATAATCCTCTATCTGAAGGGGTGGTCTTTCAGGCGCGTGGCGACACGCAAACGTGGCGCTGGGAGTTGAGCAGACGCGAAATCTATGTACTCGCAGCTGGAGATGCATTTGGCCTTAGCGGATTCGTGACCCGTCATAGAGACCAGCGCCTCTGGCTGAATACTCGGCATGTCGTTCTGGCAAAGGAGAGGCTGCGCGATCAGGTTATGGGCGCACTCAATGAGGCGGGCTGCGGCTCGCCGGAAGTATGCGACAGCGCTACCCCTGGTGTTCCGAGTGGCTGGATTCTTATTCGTGATTTGATTCCAACACGCGCGGTGCCAATGCGCGAAGAACACAACATTCTGAATGTTCTCTGTCCCGGACACGAGATTGAGCCGCAATTCACAGGAGGTATCAGGCTTGAGCGAAGTGTCTGGCTGGTTGGGTTTCCGCCTCGCATTCGGTTCGCCGGAGAACTGGAGAATGGCTTCAGGGTGCTGATTGACGACCAGCCGGCAACGCTCGCAGACGATGGTGCATTCATGTCTCCAGGCTGGGACGAAGAAGGCGAACACCGCCTTTGGTTCTGTGATCGGGCCCAGACCTATGCGCTCCGCACAATGAAAGAAGAGTGGGACACTTGGCCGGCGCATAAGTGCGGCCTTGGTGCGGCGATATGCGGGGCCAGCACCTGCCGGGTTGATGATGTACGCTGGCGGCAATTCTGCATACCGGCCGCAAATCCTGTTCTGATTGGCGCACGACCGGGAGAGATTTTCCGCTGCCGGATATCGGGCGGCGCGCATTCTGATTGGGTTGTTACAACTGTTCCCTTCACTCCGGTTTGGGCGTTGCCAAGTGGTAGGCTTTCGAAGAAGAACCCTGCTGCCGCCATTGAGCTTGTTGAATTCAGAGAGCCGCTGAATCAAATTGAGGGATCCTTGCAGAAGCTCAAAGTCACTTCCGCTTTGAGAAAATGGGTTTTTACAGTCAGAAATGCCCGAAGAAATCGGTTCATGCTCGCCGTTCACGGCGAAGAGACCCGTGCACTCTGGCGGCGTTACGGCGACCTAGCCAAGAGGCTCAGAAAGCAGTTGCGTTGAGAGCGAATGAGCTACTGCTGTGGATGTCGGCGCGCTCCGAAGGCTCGTGGCTGCAATTCCGTGCCGCCGTTGAGGAGCTTCACTCTGTCGAGAACGACTCCGGCGGGAACGGAGGTCCTCAAACAGAAGACAGCGATTTTCCAGTTCATCAGCAGCTTCGCCTCAATTTCGAATGTGCGGCGCATGCCGAGTTCTTCGAACGCGAATCCAGGTACGTGTGGCGAATTGCCCCACCAGTTCTGGCGGCACACCCGACTCCTGAAGGGTTTCGAGCAGTGCTGTGTGGAGCACGTTCGCCGGCACTACGAGAGCGAGTGCTTGATGCCGGACGAGGTTGCAGATGTGAATCCGTCGCTTGCAATGGCGTCCCTGACGTGATCAGGCTTGGCGCAAGCAGTCTCAATGCGGTCTCGGACGCAGCGGTGGCAGCGCGTGTCTATTTCCAACCTTATGCGCCGCGTGCCATTCTCTCGTGTATTCGGCCGTACAATCCGCCAACGGCCGCGAGTCTGCAGGCAGATTTCCCAACCGGGGATGGTTGGCGAATTCGTGAATTCGATCCGGATTCTCTCCGCTGGAAGGCGGCCAATCGGCAACGTGCGCAGTCCGTCCAAAGGGGTGTGGTTGAATTCAGTCTTTATGACGACTGGCGATATTATCTGCGCTCGGCGGGCCAGACATTCAGACTGCCGCGCGCTGTTGCGCTTTATGCGCTTCTCAATCGGCATGTGGGGTTGCTACGCTACGATAAGCAAGCCCATGCGCTCAAGATGCCTGGGACTTGCCGGCCACCGCGACTGCTCGAACGGGCACTCGTGCTCTGTTCCGGGTTTCCACCGTCCTTTGACCCAGCAACATCGTGTCTCACTTACGCCGATGTACCCCCTGATATTGCAGGATTTGCCGCCGAATTGCTTCGCCAGTCTCTCACATGAACAATCCCATCGCAGTCTTTCAACATCTCCGCGAGCTCTACCTGCGCTATCTCGATAGCCCGCTCGCGATTCGTTACGAAGTTCTCCGCGACGAGCGCCGAAGGTTGCTCGATGAAGATCGGCGTATGTGGCGCCAACCTCTGATTGAACCAACCCCTGTCTACCCCACAACCGATGGCGACTTTGCAGTGGTTGTGCATGCGATGCTAGACGGAGCGTGGGGCAACGGGATGGCTGGCGATATATCGGACTTTCTCGGTCCCTCGCTTTTTCCAGATCGTCGGAAGCCATACGTGCATCAGCGCGAAGCGTTTGAGCGCGTCTTGATTGAGCATCGAGACCTGGTCGTGACTACGGCTACCGGATCGGGTAAAACGGAGTGCTTTCTTGTCCCCGTGCTGGCGGAATTGATAAGGGAGTCGGCCCAATGGACGGCGCCCGGATTGCGTCCGGCCACTTGGGATTGGTGGGATGACCGGCATCGGACGATGCAAGGACAAAACCCGCGTTACGCACCACGAGTGCAACAGCGCGGGCATGAAACACGACCGGCGGCAATTCGTGCGTTGTTACTGTATCCCCTGAACGCGCTCGTCGAAGACCAACTCGTTCGTTTGCGAGTGGCCCTCGACAGTACATCTGCTCGCACTTGGCTCGACACGCATCGCCTTGGCAATCGCATCTATTTTGGCCGCTACACCAGCCGCACCCCAATTCCTGGAGGCCGCCAAGGAGCCGCCGGCCAGTTGCGCGCAGAATTGCGGGATCTCGCTCGCGATGCGGCGGCTGTGGCAGGGTCGGATGCTTCGCTATTCTTCCAGACCCTCGACAACGGCGGAGCCGAAATGTGGTCCCGATGGGACATGCAGGATCAACCTCCGGATCTGCTGATCACGAACTACTCGATGCTGAATATTATGTTGATGCGCAGTGTCGAGGCAGGTATCTTTGACCAGACGCGCTCATGGTTAGCCGCGGATCGCAAGAATATCTTCCATCTTGTTGTTGATGAACTGCATTCCTACCGTGGCACACCTGGAACTGAAGTGGCCTACCTGCTTCGAGTCTTGTTGGATCGAATCGGGCTTGCCCCTGATTCAGAGCAACTCCGCATTATCGCGTCAAGCGCATCGTTGGACTCGGGCGAGAGCGGCGATCAATACCTTGAAGAGTTCTTCGGGCGCTCACGCTCGCGATTTGCTCGCGTGAGCGGTACGGTGGATCCGGTAAATCCCGGTGCGATTACCACCTGCGGCGCTTTCGCTGCAGCATTCCGTGATTTTGGCCGCGCAATCCGAGTTGATGCAAGAAACCTTGCGGGGCCAGCAGACTCGCTTGCGATCGCAGCCGGCGTACCGGGTCCGAACGCTGATCCAGCGCGCAAGTTGCATGAGGTTTCGCTCGCGACTGCCGCTGGCGAGGCTTTGCTTGCAGCGTGCTCCGTGAACAACGCCACCGTACCTCAGCCGCCTGACCGGCTCGGGGCAACGCTCTTTCCCGCATTGACCTCCAGTGAACGCGCGGATGCCGTCGAAGGCTTCCTCACGTGTCTCTCCGCAGCTCGTCCTGCACCAATGCGATTACGCGCCCATCTGTTTTTCCGCAGTGTGCAGGGACTTTGGGCTTGCACCAACCCGGAATGCACCGAGGCGAGTGGACGTGCCACTTCTGTCCCAGTTGGCCGGTTGTATCAGCTGCCGGTGCTTTCCTGTCCTTGCGGCGCACGCGTGTTGGAGCTGCTGGTCTGCGAGTGTTGCGGCGATGTATTTTTCGGCGGATACAGGCCTTTGCAACAGCAGAATCCCGGCGTGTGGCATCTTAGCCCTGACCACCCCGACCTGGAAGCCGCTCCGGAAACAGCTTTTCTCGATCGGCGCTATGAAAACTACGCGATTTTCTGGCCGGCCATCGATGGAGCTACGCCGGTTGATTCAAATTGGCAGCAAGATGGTGTCGTCCGGCGCTGGGAGACCGCACGGCTTGATTGCCGTGAAGCGCGAGTCGATTTGGGCGCAGGCGGCGGCATCCGCGGATTCCTATATCATGTCCGCAATCCAGCACTGATCGCGGATCAGGCATATCCGGCAAGATGTCCGCGATGTGGTGAAGACCGCGCCCGCCGAAGGCTCGATACGCCAATCCGTCCGATGCGTACGGGGTTCCAGCGAGTGGCGCAGGTGCTGTCCGACACGCTGATGCGTGAGATGCCACACTCGCCCCTGCAGTCCGGGCGCAAACTCGTTGTCTTTTCAGACAGCCGTCAGGACGCGGCCAAGCTCTCCGCGGGGATGCGATTCGCACATTACCGCGATGCGGTGCGCCAGGCGCTCGCAACGGCTCTCGAGACGGCAGGGCGAGGCGCACTGGCGTTTCAGCGCCAAATCGTCGGTGAGGTGCTGAGCCGTGAGAATTCACGATTGGCTCAGCAGTTTGCGGCGACCCATCCGAGCGAAGTCGCTACACTTTCACTCGCGCAGAATGCCTCCCTTGCACACCAGCAGGCACCTGGTTTCCCCGGTCTCACCTACGCTGTGGCGGCACAACAGATCCTACAGCGCGGCGAACATGGGCCATTTCCTATTTCCATTCTCACTGAAGATATCTCGGCCCGTCTTCTGGTCGAAGGCATCAATCCCGGAGGTTTTGCGAAGGATGTGTTGTGGTCGGATCCGCGCCGATGCGAGGATTCTTGGCGGAAACTTTATGAGTGGCAAGCCGGAGGGCAGCCGACGCCGCGGGTCAACCCACCGTTGACCCAGCGGGAGCAGGATCACCTTCAACTCATCCGTGACGCCGCGATGCGCGAAGTGACAGATGCCATCTTTGCGTCAGGGCGCCGCAGCCTGGAATCACTTGGCATCGGATTGGCAACAGTAGACCGCCTGCGGTTTCCGGCGAGCCGGCAGCTCGTGCAGGAAGCGGCTGACGGCGTAATTCAATTGCTTGGCTCCCGCCGCAATCGTCTCGACACGCACGGTGCGAACTCGCAAACCAATCCTCCAAGGTACGTTACTCAATACCTCCAGCGCGTCGCAACTTACAACGGTGAGTCGCCGGCTGACTTTGAACGCGAAGTCTATGACTTGCTGCACCATTCTCAAGTCTGCGATCCGGCACAAACGGGCGTCCTTTTCTCTCGGCACCTGTGTCTCATTCGGCCGGGCGATGCGTATTACGTGTGCCCGCAGTGCCGCCGGTTGCACCTTCACGGCGCCGGCGGGCTGTGCATCGAATGCCTCGAACCACTCGACGGGCCGATGCCAATCTCCGAGATGCCAATCGTAGATGACTACTATCGCTTCCTCGCGCTTCATTCCGGCGAAGTATTTCGTTTGAACTGTGAAGAGCTTACCGGTCAGACCAACAAGAGCGACGCAAGGCGCCGGCAACGCCTCTTCCAGAACCGCTGTCTACCACGGCCTGAAGAAGAACCCCGCACCGATGAGTTAGACCTTCTGAGCGTGACAACAACGATGGAAGCCGGTGTGGATATCGGCGCGCTTCTTGGAGTCATGATGGCGAACATGCCGCCCATGCGATTCAACTACCAGCAACGCGTTGGGCGTGCGGGGCGGCGTGAAAGTGCATTAAGCATTGCACTGACGCTTTGTCGCGGACGCAGCCACGACGATTACTATTTTCAGCGTTCCGAGCGAATCACCTCTGATCCGCCACCGCAGCCCTACGTGGACCTGAGCCGGGAAAGCATCCTCAAGCGTGTCCTCGTGAAGGAAGTACTGCGGCAGGCTTTCGCTGCCCTCCAGATTTCAAGTGGGAGCAGTGAGAGCGTTCATGGAGAGTTCGGGGACGCAGCTTCCTGGAACCAGCCTCCGGCGAGTGCTATTGCTGGTCCGAGCGTCGCCGATTTGGTGGATGGATGGATTCGCCAGAACGGCACCGAAATCGAGCGAGTGTGCGACGTGCTGATGAGGTTCGCCGATCCGGCATTGCTGAATCAAAAGCGCAGCCTGCTGAGTTGGGTCGTGAATGGTCTTATCGGCGAGGTCACCGCGGTTGCCGCAAACAATCAACTCTACGCGCAGGATGCATTGAGCGAGCGTCTGGCAAACAGTGGCCTGCTTCCGATGTTCGGCTTTCCAACCCGCGCGCGGCTTCTCTTTCACGCCGATCCGACAAGGAGCTTCAAATGGCCGCCGGAGGATGCTGTGGATCGCGATCTTGACATCGCGATCAGTCAGTTCGCACCAGGCGCCGAGACCGTGAAGGACGGCATCGTTCACACTGCTGTCGGCGTTGCACATTATCGCCGTCGCGGTAACCAGTTTCAACCGGAACCGAATCCATTAGGAGTGGACACGCTGATCGGCAGCTGCGGAAATTGCCAGGCTGTGAGTTTGAATCCTCCGCAAGGCGCCACAATCTGTCCCGTGTGCCAGCAGCCCAAATTTGCCATCGTCCCCGTCACACAGCCAAGAGGCTTCCGCACACTCTTCGATGGTGGGCGCGATTTCGATGGAACATTCGAGTGGACGCCGCGCGCATCACGTCTAAAAACGGATTCCGATACCTTGCATATGAGGGCGGTGGCCAATGTCGAGTTCTGGTCGGGCGAACATGACGTCTGCACCATCAACGACAACGCTGGGCTGCTGTTCCGCTTCGAGCGTCTGGTTTCCGGCGAAAGCTGGGTTACGCAGGACGCCGTAGACCAAGCCCGGCAGCAAAGTGGAGCGTTGGCGCCACAATATGACCGTGCGACAGCTCCTCGTCTTGTGGGTCTTGGCTCGATCAAGCGTACCGACCTGCTGGTTCTTGGCTTTCATCAGGTGCGCGCTGAACTCGATCTTTCGCCATTGCGCGTGGAGGGGCGCGCGGCGCTCTACTCTTTCGCTTTCCTGCTTCGCCGCGCCGTCTCGGTTCTGCTCGATATCAATGAATCGGAACTTCGAGTCGGCCTGCGAGTCGTCCGAAACCTACAAGGTCAAGTGGTTGGCCAGGCCTTTCTCTCCGACAGTCTCGAAAACGGCGCCGGCTACTGCTCGCAATTTGCACAACCTGCCGAGCTGGAACGCCTGCTTCGTTTCGTTGCTGATCCAGACGGTTCGTTCTTAGGGGATATCCTCGCTCCACACCATGCCGGCGTAGACAATTGCCAAACGTCGTGCCCGGACTGCCTCCGGGATTATGCGAATCTCGCGTGGCACTCCATCCTCGACTGGAGGCTTGCTGTGGATATGGCCAGGCTTGCACTCGACGCAAATGCCCATGTGGGTTTCACGGTACCGTATTGGCAGCCGCTTCTTGCCGCCGTAACAGCCCCCTATTTCAACGCACTTGGCTCAACGCCGGCCTGGTTTGGCGGCTTGCCCACTGCTCGCTCCGGAGCGCACGGCGAAATTATCGCGCATCCGTTGTGGGCCCAGAACCATCCGGCGATTTTGCAAGCGCGGGCCGAGGCAACCGCCGCCGGAATCACGCAATTTCAACCTTTGAAAACCCTCTTTGAACTTGTACGCAGACCGTATTAATACCCATTTGAGGAGATAGGTAGCATCCCGTATCGTCGGCAATCCTCTATGTGGAGAGCGGCGCCAGTACTTGCCATCTGAGGTGATTCTGGGTAGGCCGCATCATTTTGTGGCGAAGCGGGGAAATCCCTCAGCCTCGGGCACAGAGCTGGGACCAGCAAGCCTGCAGAGAATCCCTCACCGCTCATTACCTTAATGAGGAATAGAAAGCGCTGAGCACTGGCAAGAGCTGTGCCATATTTGGACCTTGCAGGGTTATAAAGCCAACAGTTCAGCAGTCGGAGGTCGAGCGGCAACGGTTCGTCGTCAGGTCGCCTCGGCGTGGGTTTCAGCTCTGGACCAACTTGACCATCATCTCGCTGCGCTATGAAAGCAGAGATGCAAGGCTCACCTGCCCAGCCTCATCTCGATCTACAACATCGACTGGTTCAGGGAACGCCGGACTGCCTGGCGACCAGAGTTCAACATCCCCTGCGTGTGTGTCGTAGTACTCCGGGCTGATTGTGATGCGAAGCTTCTTCATTCCAGGAGAAACGTATTGGAATTCACTGCTGTGTGTCGCTTCCACTTTGACATCGGGAAGGAATACTTCATTGCGAGCTAGAACGTCGCGGAGATTTCCCAAACCATACAGAGCTTCCGGGCGTAGGTCCATTTCAAGCTCAGAGACTACCAAACTGTCGAGATCGAACGAAGTTGCTTCCGTAGTTGCAATCGCCTCTTCAATTCCGGCTATGAGCCGGTTGTCGCCCGCCGGGGTATCCGTGCCCAAAACGGCCGCTGCAATTCTCTGGGGAACGCTGGAGAGAATCGGCTGAAGTTTGCCCACAACGGACGTGAAGAATCCTATCCGCTCCTGAAGCACCCGGTAAACCGCTGTCTCGATGGTGTCATCGTATTGAAGGTTCACGATCCGAATCTTTGGGTACTTCTGTCCGACGCGATCAATTCGTCCGATTCGCTGTTCAACTCGCATCGGGTTCCACGGCAGATCATAGTTGATGAGCGCCCCACAGAATTGGAAGTTCAAACCCTCGGCGGCAGCGTCGGTGCACAACAGAACGTCGGCATCTCCGTTCTTGAACCTGCGCTTTGCCTGGTCCCGCGGTATCTGCTCCCACTCAGAGTCACCGATCGGAATCTCTCCGCCCCTTCCCGAATAGCACATCATCTTCAAACCCGGCGCGGTCCGAAGTTGATCTCTCAAGAAATCCATCGTATCCGTGAACTGCGTGAAAACCATCACTTGGTTGTAACCGCTGGCTCGCAGTTCATCAATCACGGTTCGAAGTTCACGCGCCTTGGTATCAGGTGGGAGGCTGCTTACGCGAAGAAGCAAATCTTCAATCGAAGAACGCTCTTCAAAGTTCAGCGCCTCGCGCTCCATCTCCGTGACCTCGTCCGTGTCGAGCAATTCCTCAGCGAGATCGTCATCAGGCAAATCCTCATCCGTCGTTCCGGAGATGGACCCATCCCCTTTCTTGATCGCCGCTAGACGTTTCTCCAATGTCTTGGTCAAGGCATAGAAGCTGCTGGCCAGGCGCTTGCGATAGATCGTCATCACAAAGCCGACGGCGGTTTTCGTTGATGCCGAAGCCTTGTTGTACGTCTCACGAATATAAACCTCGACCAATTCATAGATATGGCGTTCATCATCGCTCATATCCAGGAAGCGATCATCGACTTCGCGGTCGGCAATCGGCGTGGAGATGCGACCCTCTTTGTAGTACCGGCGCAGGAGGTCACGGGTGTTTCTGGAGATCAGCCTGCCAACCGGCGAGTTCTGACGAAGAATGCGCAGTGCCGTATCGCGATCCTTTGCTGAAAGGGATCTGCGAGGCATGGTTGCCTCGTCGCGAAGGCTTCTCAGCAGACGCACGGCTGTAAGCCGAGTGGTTTGCGTGGCAGCCTGGACTGTCTCAGCAGAGACCTCGCCATACCGCCCCTCAAACGCCCGGAACAGCCTTGATAGTGATTCAAACTCATCATGCGACGGCGAGGGCTTTGCCAGCGCATCGTAGAAGTTGACGAATGCTTGATCCGTCCACTCCGGCGGCATACCCAGCAAGTTCAACAGGTCCCAAACCTCTACCGGATGTACTTGCAGAGGAGTCGCCGTCAGAAGCACCAGCCCTTGGGTCTTTCCGCGCAGTCCCAGCATGAGACGCAGCAGGGCGTTTGGTCCCCGGCTCTTTGCCAAACCCGGAGACTTCCGCCGCGCATGGTGCGCCTCATCGAGGATGACCAGATCCCAAGGAACTGCTTGGTCGAGAATCTCTCGCGCGCGCTCGGTACGCCGCATCAATTGGCTTGAAGCCAGCACGATGGGTTCGTCGTGCCACTTGTCTGGATCGATACTCTTTACATTCTTGCCCCGAAGCGCCGGCGATTCATACCACTCCAGGCGATGCCCGTCATAGATCGGCCAATTCAGGTTGAACTTCTCGCGGAGTTCCAGTTGCCACTGGTTCAGCACGCCCTTCGGGGCGAGAATCAGAATCCGCTTGGCTCGTCCAGACAGCCATGCCTGACGCAGGAGCAGCCCGGCTTCAATCGTCTTTCCCAGGCCCACTTCGTCAGCAATCAGGAGCTTGGGCGGCCACTGGCGATACATGCGCTCGAAGGCTTTGATCTGATGAGGCCATGGCTCGATAGCGGCCGTGGCTTCTCCCACGCGTTCCGCTCCTGGCCCGTCAAAGGAAGGCGCATACTTGATGAAACCCCACAACAATCTGCGTAGTTCGGCGGAATCGAGCTCATCACCATCAGATGACGCAGGAGCCTTGATCTGGTGATCAATCACGTCCGCCTTCTCAAGACGAGCTGGCATATCATTCTCCGGCAAGAAGCGCAGTAGGTTCTGCTCGATTGCCGAAGTTACATCCAATGTGAGGAGCCGCGGGCTGGTGCCTGACCAAATGCGGGCAAAGTTCTGTTCTTCCTCATCCACCCGGCGCGTATCCTGCTCCCACGACTGAAAGACGTTGATGCTCTCCCAGTTCTCCCGCCACCCGTAGACAGTCTCATTCAGGCTGCCGTTCCATGCCAGGCGATGACCGGCTTTGTCCTCTACGATCCCGGCCTTCTCGTGAAAGATTCCATTGCTGGCAATCGGCTGCCGTTTCAGGTCGCAGGGCACGGCCACGCGCACGTCGAGGATCCCCTTGGCCACCATCCATGCCAAGAGTTCGAGCGCATCATGTTCATCAGGGTTATCCGTCTGCAGTGGCATATTCCCGATGTGTGCCTCGACAGTCGTCCGTAGCTCCTCGCCCTTGCGGATCGCTTCAACTTCCTCCTCATGCAGGGTGCAACCGACGATCATTCGCATATGCCCATCGTTGCGGACAAGTCCCTCAATGCCGCGCGCCGCCAGGGTCAATGCTGTTGCTGAGAAGAATCCCGTCGAGCGGTCATACCGATTCGCACACCGGAGTGCCGGAACATAGAAGCACTGCACCAGGTTGCCATCCTCTGGTGTGTATTTCAGCTTCCATTTGAAATCCGGCAGTAGGCTCATTAGATTACCAGCGCCTCCTCGATACGCAGCTTCGACAGCAACGTCGGTTCATCCACTTGCTCTGTGAACGCAAGCCTCCGCAGGTTCTCAAGGGCCTCGAAGTCGCTGCCGAAGCCGGAGAGCGCCGGTGTCAACTCGACCTTGGAGAACGTCGCCGAGACTGGCAGCACTTCCAGCACGGCCTGTAGAGCGGTGTGGAATCCCGGTTCAGTGAGCCAACCACCCTTTTCCAATAACTCGCGGGCAGCTTCCAGGCTTCGCGCACGCGCGGCGTGCGCGGCGTGATGGAGAACGTCGAGCATGGCCCGCGAACCATCCGCCGGCCCCAGGAACATCTTGGCTGCGCGCTGCTGGCTGTCCAGCAGGACGATGTCACTGGCCTTCTTGGTTGCCAGTCGGCCCACAATCTCTTTGTCCAGATCCACACCAACGGCGCGCGCCAGGCGCAGAGCTTCGTCGTAGGGGAAGACAGGCGCTTCGAATGCGTCCCATGCCAGCACAAACCACGCCGTTACGGCGTCCATATCGGTGCGGGCCTTGCGATGGGTCAGTTGCTCCAGGCGCCAGTTCTTCACTTCGCGGCGGGCTGCCGTGAGCGCATCTTCCGGCGTCACTGCGTAGGGATCGATCTCCTCTGGGAAGAGTTCAGCCTGCTTCTTGCGCTTTTTCTCAAGCTCCACCTGCGGGCGTGGTGTGCCACGCTCCAGCGGCCAGAATTCGGAGAACTTCTCCAGCGCGGGTCCAAAGCTCGCCAGGTAGAGATCGACGCCGGTGATCCCGGCATCCTGAAACTTCTGCACGCGCTCGCGAACCGCCTTTGCAACCAGCGGCTCCACGTCTTCCCAGTAAAGCTTCTCTGCCGTGGCCGACTGCTGGTGGCGGGGACGGCAGGCCAGAAAGATGGTGCTGTTGGCCGCCGATTTGTCTTTGATGTGCAGGCTTCCTTCGGCCTCAGTGTTGATTGGCCAAGAGGCGGTGATCGTGAAGCCGGCCTTCATCAGGCCGGTGGTCAGCGCATCCCAGGCTCCGGTGGCTTTGTGGGTGAACATCAACGTGAGTACGCCGTTTGGCTTCAAAACTCGGCGGCATTCGGTGAAGATCGTCGCCATGCGTTCCTGATAGTCGCGGCCTGCAAGGACCTTCGCGCCCTTCTGGCCCTTGAAACGAGCGACATTCGCAACCGCTTCGTGATCCTTATCGGTAAGCAGACGTCGGAAGAGACTCGGTTCCACGTAACCGGCTGTGCGCTTCAGCCAGACGTAGAAGAAGTCCGACAGCTCGGCATACATCACGTTGTCGTAGTACGGCGGGTCCATGACAACAACGTCAATGGTGTTGTCTTCGATGTGGTCTAAGTGGTCTCCTGACTTGCAGGTGACGGTGACTGGCGGCGGCGTGTAGGCCGGTTCGGCCATTGCGGCCAGAGAGGTAGTGAAAAGCTCTGCACCCTTCGCACTGCGCTTCTGTGCTTTCGCATCCACCTTGGCGGCAGCAACTTCTTCAGGGCGGACAAATCCAATGAGATCTTCGATGCATTTCGCAGTTTGCTCGATGGCCCAGTCATACCCTAGCCCAGAGATGAGCGGAGCCATCTCTACGTAGGACCAGTTAAAGGAGTAATTGTGACGGTCAAAGGTATTCACAATGACTTCTCGATTTGCGTGCCAACGGGTCATGCGTGAGCCATAGTCGCAGAGCCTGTCGATGCTCAACGCCAAATAGACGTAGGCGGCCTTGCGCAGATCGGACAAGTTTCCTGCCGCCTGATCGGATTCCATCAGTTCCCGATAGACTTCGACACTTGTGCCGTGGCAAAGCAACTGACGTGGAGAAAACATCCCAGTCCACTTATGCACCCCGTACAGGCGATGACCACGATCATAGTTGGATAGCTCGTCTATTTCCTCGCAAGGAACTATATCGTTAGCCTCCCATTGTGGAAGCTTTGTGGAGAGACGGTCAGAGATAAACGCGCTATTGTCGTCTTCGTCCAGAGGAGCGCGGAAGCCACGCTCCCATTTCTCCTTGATTTTGCCGGTCTTGGTGCGCGTTTCAATGCGCTGCTTGCAGACTATGGTGTAGAGTTGATCGCCCATTCCGCCCGCCTGGGCCTGACGTTTAACCTCATCGCCATCCACCACACGGCCACAATCGGAATAGGGGCATGTGGCGTCACCATCATTGACTGTGCCATCGGAATGATCCTCAAGCTTATGCACAATCTCAAAGCGACACACACGACCAGGAGTCAGCGGTCCAGATGCTTGTTCGGGCAGGAGCCGAACCCCGGTTCCGTCGGACGACAATCTCCAGTTAGGCGACAAAGGGATTATCCCGTCGCAATAGGGGCAGCGGATGGTCCGTGCAAAGAGATACGTTGCATCAATCTGTTCTGGTAAATGGTTTTGTGGGCACAAGCCATCGAGTTCCAACTCAATTCGTCTACGCCAGCTTTCTGATAGGGACTTGAATTCGCTCAAAAGCTTGATTCCGAATATCGCAGGCCATTTTACCGTCGCCAAAAGAAGCAAATTCGCTACTGGATTCAAGTCGTTTGCATGGGTTGGGAGTCCAAGGCGAACGGACTCAAGAGGTATACTCCCCCCTCCGGCTGTGGGATCGAGAACCGCTTGATCGAGAACGTAACCCGCCTGCCCCAGCCACTCGCGGTCCGCTTTATCCGGGGTATAGCCAAACGCTCGAGAGTAGCCGTATGGGTCTTCAACTCGGATACCAGTCCTGCGAGCCTGATCAATCTCGATCCGTGCTGCAACAGGATTACCATGAATACCAATAGCGTGAAGAAACTTGTCATGATCGGCGTCCGCAGGCAGCAGGGACGCCAACACTGCCGCACGAGAGGCCACCAACGGTCGCCGTGCCCACCAGACATGAAGACGATTCGGTGCGGGAAAGGGCGTCATTGGCGTGCGTTCGCGGAGACTCTCTATTCCCAGTTCTGCGATCGGCAGCCACTCTTCAATCAGTCGTCTTTCGCTCATCAGCTCTTTTTCTTCCCGTCAGGAGGTGCTGTGGTTGGCTCGGGAAGATCATCGAGTTCATCAAACAGCGGGGTTTTGCTTGGAGGGATTGCGAGTTCCCAGGTTGAGACGACCTTCATTCCTACCTTGGTTGCGAACTTCCGCACATCGTCGTCGTCCGAGTAGATGGTATGCGCGCCATTCACCTTGGCCACGGCTACGATCTGTCGATCAAACTTGACCTTCTGGTAGGGCGCGTCGGAACCAGCCTTCTTTCCACCCTTGGCGCGGTCGGCCAGTTCCATGCCGGCCAACTCAATTGCAGCCAGTTCGTCGAAGGGTTTAATCAGGAGCGTCTTGAGCTTCTGAATCTTCTCCAGGTACAGTTGCCCTTCTTTGCCGGCCAGAATCAGGAATTCGCTCAGCACCGGGGTGGGAACAACCACGCGCTCATCCTCGGCCTCGATGTCGAGGATCAGTTGCTCGATGCGTTCCTTGCACTTTTCGAGCGGCTTCCCGCTCTTCGGATCGTTAGGCGGATTGGCCTTCGGATGCAGCAGCAGCGCCAGGGTCGTGTTGTCTATCGCAACCATTCTTGCTTGCCTGCGTTCTACTTTGTACCGTGGCGGATCTGATCGAGCTGCTTCAGTGGGTCCTTCGACCTTTTCCAGCCGGACTCGATACTGCGAAGCTCTGCAATGTTCTGGCTGAAACTGGCGTTTTCGATGACGCGCATCGACTGCGCCAGGAAGGATTTCATCTCCCATACGCCGCCCGCGGTTCTGGTCCAACTGCCAACACCCTCCACACGAACCACGCCGGTGAAAAGGTGTACGGCGATCTCCTTGGCGAGACCCCGCTTGGCATGGATGATGTACTTCTCTTTGCCATCCTCAAGATGGACCGGGACAGGATCGTTCTCCCCGCCGATTTTGATGGGAATCCCCTGGAAGGTGCCGGGCTGCTGGATGGGACCGAATGCGGGCATCTGGAAGCGGTCTCTGCCGGGAAACTCAATCACATTGGAGCCGGACGGATCGGCAATCACGCCTTTGGCGTTGTCGGCCGCGAGCAAATTGTCCAGCCGCGCAGCAGCTTCCATGATGCGGTCGTTGGCGCTCCGGTTCCGGACAGTGTGCAGGCGTTCGCGGACCTTTGGCTCAGCTTCCCATTCCACCCTGGCGACCAGGATGGTGCTGCCTTCCTCCAAGCCGCCGGGATGCACGCTCTTTTCGTTTCCCAGGAGCACGGCGAAGTCCGCCATGTACTCGGCGAGACGGGCCATGGGTATGGTGCTCGGCGTGAAGGCGTCGATGGTGAAGCGGAACTCGCCGGATTGTTTTGGCTTGCGCGGCATAAGCCTCAACCTCTCTATGGGATAGACGCACGAGGTCGCATAAACGATTCCCGCGACGGGCCTGAAAATCACGCCACGCATCACGGGAATAAAGAGGCCGCCGCCGTTATCGCCAGAGCATCCTCATTTTAAGCCGGAAACCCAGGAATGCACTAACCAAATTCTGGATGGGCGCCAGGATGTCTATCGAAGGGGATCGGTTAGCAGGTAACGGAGAGCGGTCAACACCCGCCGCGGGTTCTTGCGGTGGATGGCCATGCTGAGCCAGTAGCTGGCCTCCTCTTTCTCCATGGCTTCGACACCCTCAGCGACCTGGCGCATCCGGGGGCGGCTGCGCATCGGCGCCAGCACCCGGAACAAAAGCCCCAGGGTCAGCGCCAGTTCCTCGGGAATGTTGTATCCCTGCACCTGGCGTTCGGCCTGCTTCCTGGTAGGCACCGGGCGTAGGGAAGAGATGCGGAGTCCGGCACGTTGCATCTGCTTGAATACGCGATGCTCGACCAGCTCCAAGGCCTCCCCGCGTAATCCGGCCAAACGCGTGGGGCTGGTGAGCTGTGGCGTGGCCGGTGACGGCATACGCCAGACCTCGATCTCAGTGTCGCCCAGGCCGTGGTGGCGGATGCGAACCTCGTACTGCGGGACGGATTTGGGTGTCTCGATCAAGCGAAGGCGGGGAATCCTGGCTGTGCTGTTCATGGTTGTGCCTCTGCCGATGCGGTAACGTAGGCTGCGCCCATGGACTGCTGGGTGAGTCTCTCTGTCAGTTTATCTGCGGCGTCGCCATCCAGCGAAAGCCCGTTGGCAAAGCTGAGGTTGAAGGTAGCGACCAAGCCACGGTCCACTGCGGCGCGGTATTGCGGGCCAAGGAAATCCTTGACGGGCAGGGCATCTTCGACCGGCCCCTGGAAGGTGAACCGGAATTCGCCGCCGGCCTCTGTGCCGTATTCGCCCTCGAATTCGACTTTGACCTTGGCGCCGGCAATGCCGCCGACCAATGCCAGCATCTTGAAGGCGTCAACTTGTTCAAACGGCCGGATTGTGATCAGCCGAACCTGCTTGACACCAGACGCACGGGTCTTTTCCCAGAGAATCCTGAGAGCTTCGCGCAGCACGCCTTCGTGGGTGAACGAGCCTGATCCGGCGGTCACGCTGCCGGGTTGGCTCGGCGGTGTTATCCCTGGCGTCAGCGGCAGTTGCACTGTTCCCGCAGTGCCTGTTCCGGGGAATTGCGCCGCTGGTCCGGTCGGTACTTTGAGCAGCGGCGGTTCGGGGGCAACCGGCTTGGGACGCGGCCATATGCCATGTTCGCGGGCATACGTCATTGTGAAGACAAAGGCGTCGTCGCTGATCGTGATGTGGGTGAACGGGTCGCCCTGTCCAAACAGCAGTTCCCGGAAGCGGTACACATATTCGCCGCGTTCGACACCGTTCTGGATGCCCCGTGTGAACGGCATATCGCCGACAAGAATAGGTAGAGCGGGGTCGCGCCGGAACTCAGCGCGGAGATCGAAGGTGCTGATCTGCCCCTTGCGCAGCGGCGTCCGGTCGCGAACGAAGCTCGGCGAATCGGGGGCGTCTTCGGGCAGCCGCAGCTTGTTGCTCTCTCGAAGCACTTGCGTGGGGGGACGTTGGCCATTATCGAGCGTGTCGTTCTGGGTAAGTTCGATGGCCGAATGTGCCAGTTCCGTGTCGGGTGAAAGTGGCTGGCGCGAGGGATAGAAGATGTGGCGGTAGCAGAGCTGGATTGCTGTGTTCACTCGTCCGCCCGCCTTGCGAGACCACTCCAATAGCGTGTTTTGCTGGTGTTGCGCCAGTTCGTTCATGCGCTGAGGCTTGATCAACTCCTGCAAAGCGAGGAAACGGGCCATCTCCCGGCGCATCTCGTTGATCTTCGCTTCTTCCGCAACGACGAAGATCAAATTGTTGCGCAACTTGCGGAAGCCTGCCCCGTCGGACCCCACGTTTTTGTGGATACGGGCGATCAATTCGGGCACCGCGTCCACTGCCGTGCCAACGGAAACGCTGTCGTACGACATAAGGGCGAGCAAGGGCTTGCCGCTCCCGATCTCATCGGGGACATCAACCGGGGCCGCCGGGAACGGGATAAGCTGGAACTCGCCCTGGAGATAGAGAGACCTGATTCTGTCGGATAGGTAGCTTCTAACCTCGCCTGGGTCGCAGAGTTGAATCTGCCGCTCGACGATCTGCGTGAGGTTCGCGTCCGTGAGAAAGCGGAGCGGGGCGCCAGGCTTGTCGTCGAGGTACGCTGAGCGTTCCTGAAACCGCTTCCGGGCGTCCTCAATGAAGCCAATGTCCAGCGTCGGAGCCAGAATGCTGTATCGCAAATGGTCCGGAGCAATCCCCTGGATTTGAGAAGGAAAGCCAAGAGAATGGAGGAAGACGGTTCGCGCCACGTAGGTGGCGTATGGCGGCATCCCCCGGTAGAAACTGGAATCGATCTCCTGGGCCAGAGCAGTGCGGTTGCCCTCACCAGATATGTCGTTGCGGATGGCCGGGTTGTAGATTTGCAGGTTGAGCCGGGTCACGAACTCCTGGTGAATGGGGCCGAAGCCGGGATCAATATGGTGGACGTGAATCGCGGTGGCATCAGACGGCTGTGTATCCCAAAGGTGACCAACTGTCCGAGCGAGGAGACGGAGCATACCGCGTACCCTCTGGAAATTCGCCAGCGTAGCAGTCTTGCCAGTGAGGGTGTCGAGGACCTCCGGGTGAAATGGATAGGATCGGCGAAAAGACTCGACGATCTCTGGCTTCATGACTTCGCCAGGGATTGAATCGCGCTGGGACGACCACAACGCTCGGTATGCGTCCACAGCTTGGGCGGCGAGATTCTCGTCGATGGACTCAAACAAACGGCGGCGCAAGACCAGGACGGTCTCATCATCCTCCGTGGGGTTCAGGAGCGTGGCCTTCCGGGCGGACACGCTCTCCGCCTCAGCCATCTTCTCCGCCAGGAACTGGTTCTCTTGGGTGTAGGCGTCCTGGGCCTTGCCATCCCGACCGACTGCCAGCGTGTAGACGAGCACCGCATTGGGAGTGCTTTCGACCGCTTTGAACAAAGCCGTCAGGAAAGCCGTCAGCTGATCCCGCGCCGCCGGCATGCTCTGAACCTTGCGGAGGTAGACCGACAGCTCGTCGAGAAGGATCAGCGTGGGTTCCCCGCCGAAAAGCTCTTGAAGCGTTTCGGAGCCGGGGGCGGTGCGGGATTCATCGCTCCTGCGGATACGCTCATAGCCCGCAGAGCCAGCCAGCTGGGCTGCCAGTTCACCCCAGGGCGTATACGCCAGTACGCCGCATTCCATTTTGCGACCGTTGGACGGGTCGGCGTTCTCGCCGTCATAAGCGGCAATACGGACATTTCCCGTTGGGAGCAGCGCCGGGTCTACGAACTCGCCGATGTTGGAAATGGTCCGGCCGCTTCGAACTGCATGGACCAGAGCGATCAGGCCGTGGGTTTTACCGCCACCATAAGAGGTGTCCAAACGGAAGATCGAGGCGACTCCCTGTCCGTTACTCAACCGACCGCAGACATTCAAGAGCAGGTCTTTCAATCCACGGGTCGGGTAGGTGTTGGAAAAGAAGCGCGTCGGGTCCGCATACTGAGCTGGAGCATTGCCCCGGAGAACCTGTGCCAGGTCAGCAGCAAACTCCGCATCCGCCATCGTGCCCTGGAGAACGTCGTCCTTGGGCTTGCAGACGGAAAATATCGTGGATAGAGGCGCAAGTACTTGCGGTGCGGTAGCCATGGGTATCACTCGCGATTGTAGTTCAGCGCGCCTTCTGATTGGCAAGGATTCGAATTCAGCGAATCTGCTACCACATTAATTGGATTGATGTTGCGGCGCATATTGGACAAGGTCAGGCCGCCCGCAGGTGGATGCCTCGCTTCACCTGCGCGCCGGGGACTTCCTCAAACCGGGAGGCGGCTTCCTTGATTGCGTCGTTGTTTGGTTTGTCGTCGCGGATGCAGGTTGCCAGCTTCTCTGATGTGTCTTCTGGAAGGGCTCCAAGGATAGCTTGCCAGAGACGGCCTGGAACGCGAAGTTCCAGTTCACGGAACATTATCGGAACCATGCTCGCATCGGAGACCTCGACGGAATCTTGGCTGTTCTTTTGCAGGCGCAGCGTGAACTCCTTGCCTTCGATCTTCTTGAGTCCCCGTGCGGCCAGGAAATACAGCACCATATTCTTCGTGCCCACGATCTTCGCATCCGCTGAACGCGCGCGTTTCTGGAAGTGTTCTGCCTGCTGGCGGCAGTATTTCAGCCGGCTGTCCATCAACGACAGGAACCGGCCGATTCGGTCTACCTTGTCGCTCTCGGCCTGACAGAACTGCTGGAATCGTTCCAGCAATTCGGGTGACGCGGTGCCGTTCTCTTCGGCATCCTCTTCAATCTGATCGAGAAGCGAATCGAGTTCCTGGTCGATCTCGAACAGCGTGTTGGCCTCGCTCATTGCGGTCTCTCCTAAAGATTGACTGGCGGGCAGCACGTCCTGAACGCCATGCGGCAGTGAATGGTTATGCGACCATTTGAAGGCCGCATCCTTGAGTGTGCGCGGCCCTGTAGGCCAGAGCGTCGGCGCGGGATTGGAGTGGATGCCGACTGTGACCTCTGATCCATTGCCACTGCATGTTCAACCGCTCACTCATCGAAAGCAATTCTCTCCATAGCTCCTGGTGCTGCAATGGAGCGCCGCGACTGTTGCGCCATTCGTTTGCCTGCCAACGCCGGATGTGGAAGAGCATTCCTCTGATCAGCAGTTCCGAGTCCGAGCAAAGCTGGGCAGAAGACCCGGCCGGGATCGAGCGCAATGCCTCGACGGCTGCCGTTAGCTCCATCTCCGAGATCGTCGTCCACGGACTTGATCCCGACATCTCCCAACTCTTGTCGCCACTCATCAGGATCGCCGCCCATCCGCCGGACCCTGGATTCCCGATCACAGAGCCATCGGTAAAGATGCGAAATGTACTCTCCATAAACTCTTCCAGTTGAAGCTATGCTGCCTGCATGGGAATGACGCTGCCGAATGGAGCCCTTCGGCGCTCGGTGGATGCCCAGATCACTGGATACGCTGGCTCAGTCTCGGGGAACGTTCCGCATAGATCGGTCAAGAACACCAGAGTCTGTGGCTGGATTCCATGCTCATCCAACCAGTCGAAGCATGGACCAAAGTCGGTCCCTCCGCCGCCGACGGGATTGAGATGAACTTGCTCTCCAGCTTGATAGGTCTCCACTTTGTGTACCTCTGTGTCGAAGTACAAGACATGAACGCACTGTGGCCGCTGGCCTTCGAGGATCGAGCAAACCTCGGCTTCAAACAGGCGCAGCAGGCGGCCATTCACTGAACCAGAGCAATCGACGGCGATGGCTATTTCGCCGACGCCCTCGCGCACGACTCCGGGCAGATAGAGCCCGTTCCAGATGTGGCGCCTGTTAGGCCGCATCCAACTCGAATCGGCCGGGATGGTGTCCGACCAGAGCCTGCGCAGCAACTCGCGCCAATCAACCGCTGCCTCCGCCGCGCCTTCGAGAGTTCGTGCGAGGCCCGCTGGAACCTTGCCGGCTTGCTTCGAGAGAGTGACCGCTTGGTTGAGAGCAACACTCCATTCTCGTGCCTGCTCTTCGACACTTGGCGTCCCATCGTCCGGAAGTGGCGCATCGAGAACCTGGCCGATGCCGCCTTCGGTTACTGGCGCAATCGGCTCATCGGAGTCGGCTTGCGGTTCTGGCGTTTCGCCCGCGCCAGCTCCGGCACCGCCGCTTGCGCTGTCCTGGCTGCCGGATTGTGGCTGCGCTTCTCCCCCGCGCATGTTGTAGATCTGCTCGGCGCTCATGCCGCGGAAGCGGTGATCGACGAGAACGCCATCGGGCAGACTAAGGCCTGCGTCGAGCAGCAGCGGATTTATGGCGTAGTCGCAGGCTTCGTTCCAACGCCTCAGATCGCGCCCGGAGCGCCGCACATGGTGGTGCAGCGCCGGGTGCATGACCTCGTGAGCCAAGACCCCGGCCAATGTCGCCGAGTTCAGCGTATCGACAAACTCGGGATTGTAATAAAGCGACACGCCATCGGTCGCCATGGTTGCAATCGATCGGTTCTCGCGTCCCTTCAATCGGAACAGGAGGGAGCCAAAAAACGGGTGATCCAGCAGGAGGGTGGTGCGAGCCTTCTGGATGCGGATGCCTGCTGGTGTCTCGTGTTTCATGCCGCCGCAGGCGCCTCCATGTACGCAGACATATGGGCCAGAATGTTCTCTACCGATGGCATTGCTTCCGCTGCCTCCGGCACGCTGGCCTCGCGGTTACGCAGAACGGTATCAATTTCTGCAACGATCTCCGCGGCATCCGTAGCCGCTGCCACACGCAACAGATCGTGCTTCTTGAGGTCCTGGGCCGAGAAGTTGCACAACCTCTGCCGAATCTGCTCCGCAAGGCGATTCAGCTCCGCATCACCATTGACGTTCAGGCGAGGCAGCAGCTCCACCAGGTCGAAAACGTTCGTGACCAACGTGGCGTGAAAGCGCGACTCTGGCTCGTTGAGTCGATCCACCATGTGCGAAACCACCTCCCTGAGCCGCTTCCAGAGGTCTTCGGTCCCGCGCGTAAGGGACTGGCGGACATTGGCGTCGATCTCGCGGGCAACGCGCGCCTGCTCCTCGGCCGACATCTGGACACGGAAATCGTTACCGGAGGGAATGGGCAGGATATCCAGCTTGACCCCGAACTTCTTGCGCAGCTTTTCTGCCGCGGGGTAGTCCTCCTCCCGGAACAGGCCGTTCAACTCCGGCCGCACTTGCTCGATATACTGTGGGTAAACCTGCAGGAAGCTCTCCACTCCCTGCTCGAAGCTGGCCTCGAATTCGCGCATCCGGGCCGTCAAGTCGAAGTAGAGGTTCGACGGCAGCAGGCGGAAACCCTCATCGGACCACGGCAATGTGATTTGGTAAAAGTATTGCCGCACCTGGCCCGCCAGCGTGCGCAGTTCATCCAGTTTGTCGGCTCCGCGCAGGAGTTGCTTGTTGTACCGGCCGGCGCCCTGGTGCGCTCCATGCTGGCTTGCAACGTCGCGGCTGATCTTGCGGTCGTGTTTGACGGCCGTCCAGATGCTGATGTGGACGGCTGCGAGCATTGCACGTTCGGTGATCATTGCACTACCTCCCTATGTTCCACGCCGAAGCGAATGAACTCTGGTGTGTGAGTGATGGCGGTGTCGCGCGCCGCCGCGTCGCGCATCGCCATGACACGCATCTCGGTTGGCATACGGTCGAGATACTTGAGCCCTCTGGCCACCGAGTTGTCCGTCATGGCCCGCCCCAGCGCTGTGGCAATTGCGATCTGTGCCGAAGTCTCTGCCGGAAGTGGCGCCGTTTCAGGGTTTAGCAGGATGTCGTCGATCGACGGCAACTGCCGAAAGAGTCGAAGGAATGCGATCAGCTCCGCGGCTGCAGCAGGTCCCACTGTGCCGTCGAGCAATTGCGCTTCAAACTCGCTCGCACCTGAAAGAAAAGTGGTCTTCTGCCGGCGAGCAATCCGCGCAGAACGTTCGAGGCCATCTCCCACGAGCGGGGAGTGGGCCAGGCATTGGCATCCGATGTCGCATCGGCGGTGTGCAGAAGGTCCGGCTTGAAGCGCAGGAATGCGATGATCTCGGGGCGAACTCCGGCGCCGACGGCCCACTTGCACCAGTCGTTCAAATCCGCTTCGAGCGAGAGATGAACAAACCGGTTGCGCAACGGCCGCGGCATTGAGAAATGCACTCCCCGCTCGGAGGCCGGATTGCCGGCGGCGATGACCACCCAGCCATCCGGCAATAAATATTCTCCCAGCATGCGATCGAGCACCAGTTGATAGCAGCCGGCCTGCGTCATCTGTGGCGCCGAGGTCAGCTCATCGAGGAACAGGATTCCTTTTCCGGTTGTGGGAAGGAACTTAGGCGGCACCCATTCGGTCTGATCCGCCTTGATCCGCGGCAGTCCCCGCAGATCGACCGGATCGAGTTGCACGGCGCGTACATCAAGAAAGTCAAAGTCGAGATCGTCGGCGACCTGCGCCACAATCTGCGACTTGCCGACGCCGCATGCGCCCCAGATATGCAGGGGCACGCGCTCGCCGATCAGCGCATGAAGCGCCTCGTAAAGCTTGGATGGTTTCATTTGGGGTTACCTCGGTCGAAATGCTGTTGGTCTGAGAAGAGGCGTGGTTTGACTGAACATCTGGAGTTCATTGCGCGCTCGCTGAGTGCGTCGGCGATTTAGCGTCAACTAAACGCATCCAAGGTGTGCAGTGCAAAGTCCAAAGATGAAATCTAAGGTTGGTCTGTCCAACGTAATCACGACGGGCAAGTAAAAGTCGATCTCCCGAAGCGCATACTGATGGCCGAGTTTGTAAGCTGCAGGGTATCGAAGTACGCTTCGGACGACGCAGCATCCCGGAAATGTGCCAACAAATTGTCCTTCATTATCTTTAGGAGACTTCGGCGAACGATGAAGCTGATGTTTTCAATTAGCATGTCGATGCGAACGAGTGGGCCGTTGAGGCTAGACCGCCCGGTCGTCTGAAAGTAATGACCAGGTATCATGTCGCCGTGTGCGATGTGGTTGCGTAAACAGTAGATTTCGTCCAACACGTCAGCGACCGTCAGACTCGGATTGGCCTCCAATCTGGAGAGTTCCTCCGGTGGATAGACGGAGGTCCCAGGTCCCAACATTTCCTTTATTCGCTCCTTGGCCACGCGGCTACCACTGTGCTCTCTATTGGGATTCTGAGAAGTGAACAGGGCCTCAAGCACGGATGTCCAAAGGAAAAATCGGATCTTCCAATGATCGGTTTGAAAATAGCCGGTATCGTACATCTGTACGGCCATCCTAAACTTCCAGAAGGACCCCACCATCGCTGACCTAAACAAGGGCGCGTAGGAGCGAAGGAGCTGAACGTCTTCATTACGGAAGGCGAAAAGGCGCTGATTAATCGGGAGGCTGAAATTTGGCTCGGGCTCGTTGAAAGCGAAATTGTATAACTCACCGTTATCCGCAACCTCGCCTTCGCAGAAATCCGCGTAGACGGTAACTGGGCGGATAATGCGCAGGCACGCTGCCATTTCTTGAACGAGCTTCCGAGACCGATTCGTCTGACCCGTGTCAACGAGGTACTTGCCTGTGTCGGGGTCCAACCCGTGCTGGGGGTAGCGGTGGATTATTGCATATTTGATCCGCTCCAGCTCCCGGATGCGGTATTCCCCTAGACCGGGTTTATGGATGTCAAATTCGCCCTTTCGGATGAGAGAAGACACGTCCTCAATTTGGACGTCAGGGAGAATCTCAAAGGGTAGTTTAAGGTCAAAGTCTTCATCTTCCATACCCCGTGGGGGGCCTATTGACAGCCGCCCAATCGGATAAAACGAAAACTTGGTCAGAGGGCTCAAATTCGCTCCAGCCGGACTTTATCGCGGGCGCCCCAGGTCCGGATTCTTTCACCCGGGGATCCTCCCGTTTCTTATTTGCCTTGACGCTTTGACGGGGGCGGCGGAGGCGGATCACGCCTCGGAGGTGGTGGCGGCGGATTACGCGGTGGCGTGTACGCATCTTTGGCTGGGATTCGGTCTTTGGATGGATCCCTCTGAGCTGTCACTGTGGCGTCCTCACTTCTGTCTTGGCGGTGGAGGTGCTGAGGGAGGGGGTGCTGAGGGAGGCGGCGGAGGAGGTGTGCGCGGTGGCGTGTAGCCCTTCTTTACCGTGTCTGGCTGGTATGGGTTTGGGGGGTTGCTCAATGTGTTCCTCCTGTTGCTGCTAGGTTCTGAAACGCGAATACCGACCATGTTAGCAAACCAATAAACAAGAATGCGACACAGAGGTAGTTGCACCAATCATTCAGTGACGACCAATGATTATTGGGTCGCACGAAGTTTGGGTTCTTCAGCGATTCCGCTCCTACATCTATCTCAAACATGCACGCTTTGTGGCTGAAGAGGAAAGACAGGATCACCGCTAGCAGACCGATGGAAAACAAGCCCCAGGATATCGCGAGCCACACCAGCGTGGGAGGCTCCGGCTTGGGTGCTACATCTTTGATAAAGGCAATAGAGGCACCGAACACGGCGGAGCCGAATGCCAAAACCGCCTTATCGAATGTCCGTGCGCTCTCCCGCGCTGCATCGATCAGCCCATCGCGCTCTTTTAGGAACAATGCGTGGACTTTGGCTGCGTGGTCCTCTGGTTCTTCAGGCATGGACCGGATTATAGACCTGTTCAAGGGGCGGCCAACCCGGATTCTGCGCCTGAGGATTTGATCGTGGATCGGTACCCGATGGGTCGGCTAGGGCCTATCCTTTCCCCGTCTCTCGGGCAAAGCGGAGGGTCAATTGTTGCAAACCGCTCAACCGGTATTTCCACCGCCGGCCGCCCTGGAAATACACCCAGGCGATTTTGCAACAACTGAGTTACTTGGCTCAATGTCCGGATTACCAAACACACATCCAGAAACCTCTCAGTTGCTTTACCGAGCCCGGTCTCCGTGTAAAGGATAGGTTTCTTTAGACAGTAATTCGCCGTTTTTTGTTAGGCTTCAATCTGCTCTGCAAATACCGCGAGAGACCTCTTGACGGCGGAATGGATCCTGGTATGGTTGTACTCCCAAAGCGTCCGGTAGATCTCCGCCACGAGACCCCCGGCCTTCGATGGAGGCCTTCACCTGTACGAGGCATTTACCCACATGTGACGGGAGGGCAACGATGGACATGCGATCAGATACTCCTCCTGATTTTACGGTGAAGACGGACAGGAACGACCTCGACCTTTCTGCCGAGCAAGTCGTGGTAGCTTACCACGAGAGAACGAAGCACCACTACCACCGCTATGCCGCCTCGCTTGGATACCTGGATTGGGCTAAGCAGCCAGATCCGTTCCGCCGTTACGACGGAGCGCCGCTGGTTCGCCTTCCTTTGCCCGACGCGGGGCGGACGCTTCCGTACTGGCAGCTCTACGTTGCGGACAACATGGCGCCGGCTCCGCTTTCAGTCGACTCCATCTCGCTTTTCTTCCGCTATGCATTATCGCTGACAGCTTGGAAACGGTTCGAGGGAACGACGTGGTCTCTGCGCGCCAATCCGTCGAGCGGGAACCTCCACCCGACAGAGGGATACGTGCTCTTGCCGTCGTTGGACGCTATCCACAACCGTCCGGGCATATACCACTATGCATCGAAGGAGCACGGTCTCGAGCTTCGAGCGGACTTTGATCCCTCGGTTTGGGCGGCCTTGACGGCAGCGTTTCCGGAGGGCTCATTCCTCGTGGGGCTGTCGTTTATTCTTTGGCGGGAGGCCTGGAAGTATGGCGAGCGTGCATTCCGGTACTGCCAACACGATGTCGGCCATGCGCTGGGGACGATGCGATTCGCGGCGGCTGCCCTCGGGTGGAATATCCGCCTCCTCGACCGTGTGGGTAACGCCGCCGTGTCACAACTTCTCGGACTCGACCGCGAGACCGACTACCCCGGCGCGGAGCGGGAGGATCCCGAACTCGTAGCGCTTGTGGTCAGGGAGAAATGGGCCAACGGCCGGGGCCTTTGCCTGCCCAAAGAGTTCGTATCACATGTGGCCACTTCTCGATGGTACGGCACGGCTAACGTGCTGAGTCCCGAGCACGGCGTCGATTGGCCAGTGATCGACCAGGTGGCTCTCGCCACTACGAATCCGGGGATTGCGGCGGACGAAGAGTTCTCCAGGTTCCCTTCGGAGGAAGAGCTCTTCGGGGCGCCAGTTCGGTTCGGGGCCTTCACTGCGGAAAAAGTCATCCTAGGGCGCAGGAGCGCGGTGAGCATGGACGGGGCCACAGCGATTCCTGCGGCGACCTTCTTCCGGATGTTGGCTCGTCTCGTACCCACCCGAGACGGCCGATCGATGCCGTGGGACGCCCTGCCCTGGCGTCCACGCATCCACCTGGGCCTCTTCGTGCACCGCGTGAACGACCTGCCTCCTGGTCTCTACATGCTCGCTCGGGATCCGGAGAAGGTCGAGACACTCCGGCAAGCGATGCGGCCTGAGTTCCTGTGGCTTCGCCCTCAGTCGTGTCCGCATGGCCTTCCGCTATTCCTGCTGAAAGAGGGGGACTGCCGTACTCTGGCCGCAAGCGTCTCCTGCGGTCAAGACATCGCGGGGGACGGGGCCTTCAGCCTTGGGATGATCGCCGAATACATGGACAGCTTGGTTGCCTATGGCGCCAGCTTCTACCGAAATCTCTTCTGGGAGGCCGGCCTCGTCGGCCAGGTGCTGTACCTCGAGGCGGAAGAGGCCGGAATTCGTTCGACCGGGATCGGCTGCTACTTCGATGATCCGGTTCACGAGGTCTTCGGCATCTCTTCGCGCGATTGGCAGAGCGTTTATCATTTCACTGTGGGTGGCCCAGTCGAGGACGAACGCCTTACCACGTTGCCTGCGTACAACCTGGGGGAAGCAGGATGAGCACCCCGACATTCGAATTAGATCGGTCGCCTGCGGCGTTCATTGCGACGTTGGAGGTGGATAGCCCGATGATGCAGGCACCGGAACGGCGATGGCTTTGTTCTTGTCTCCGCCGTCGGCGTGCGCCCCGGCAATTTGGCGTCATTCCAGAAATGCTCTGTGACCCTACGGCGTTTACGGATACCTATCCGAATCTGCGATTGGCCTTTACGAGAAGCTGAACGTCTCCCTCATCGGCACGGCCCATGGAGGAATCGTGGAGGATTGCCGACTGACCTCCGTCGAGGTCGATAAGTAAGAACCTCAGGGGTTTGAAGTTTCTTGCGATTGAGCTTTGGTTTTCAAGGCCATCCGTTTTTTCCGCTTTTCCTGTCTGACCTCATGACTTGAGGGCATTCCCAAGTATCGCTCTTGGGTGAATTCGCAGATTTCGTCGATCTCGGCTCTCCAGATCATTCTGTTAACCCGCTCTTCTTTGTCCTTATACAGAGCTGAGAAGTCGCCCAGCTTGAACTGTCCAAATAGCTCCGTCGCAGTGAGAATCAGGACCGGGTTCAGCTGCTTTCCGACATCCAGACGCGCGCGGCCAGCGTTCACGATCTTCTTTAGTTCCCTGATTTCCTTGCCGTTGAGCTTTTCATTGAACGTGCAAAAGCAAAGAACGGCGCCAGGGAACAACTTCGCGGCCTTCCCTGCCCGCGCAAAGTCCTTTTCGTCGAACCGATCGTAGGATTTGCACTCGCCAAGGATGAGATAGGGAGTCGAGATATGGCTCGTCGCGCCGGGGAGAACGAACATGCCAAAGTCGGCCTCGAATTCTGGCTTGCTGTCCTTCAACATTTCGAAGCTGGGAAGCCAGCTGGATTTGAAAGCGATCTTGTCGTCAAGAAACTGAAGGGCTGACGCAACGCAATATGACCCCTTGGCATAACCATATGTTGCGAACGGGCCAATCACCCGGTAGGCCCAATCCTTCTTATCCGCTGGCGACCAAGCGGGGAACGAAAAGCTCGACAGGCATCGAGGGCAATCAATCTGCGCCGCTAGGCTCTCAAGGCTGAACCAGCTTGTCTGCAGGCATTCCGTGCATTTCAGCTTCATGCCGACCTTCAGAACCTTACAGCGGATAAGCGCTCCGAGATGGTTTGCAGCCACAGTTTCGTTTCCGGGGTTCGACCGTCGAATCGTCGCGATGGTATCGTTATATCCCGCAAAGTCCTTCCTCACCTTCTTTGTCCGGCCGCCTTCCCCATCCACTTCGACTTCGAGGTCCTCGTGCGCGAGGCTATTGAGGAAACGAAGTAATTCCGGCGAGCGTGCCACGATACCGATGGGGCCAAGCCCTCCCATTGCAGAGATGATTTGCTCACACACGCGACCTGCGGGCGAGAGCGACAGCTCGAATCCCGACGCCTCGGCAAGCGCCTTGAAGATGTTGATCGCGCTCGGCAAACGGGTGTAAGCGCCCCTCGGAAAATCGCTTGCGACGAAGGTGATCCCTTCGCGTGAAATCCACGTCTTCTCCTCGCCAAAGTTGTACGTCAGCTTGGACGCCACGTCACGATTCCAGGGGATAACCGGCGTAGCTCCCGAAAGCGATTCGAGGACATTCACCGAAGTCATGTACCGGGAACAAAACCTGTCATCGTCCGAAAAGTCATGAGGTTGAACGTCGACGTGCAAACCGTTTCCGATGTCATATGCATCAGTTGATTTGCTTGCATGCGTGATGATTTGCGGCCTTGCTTGATCGGCGCTCCGGCCCCATTCTTCCCAGATGCGGGGGACGTGAGGATTTCTGCTTATAAAGGCACCTTGTGGAATTGTGAGCGTTCCGAGAAATTCTTGAATACCGTCCAACGACTGGCCATGAGCACACAGGAAGCTGGTCATGTGAAACGCATTCGAAGGAGGCGGGTATGGACGGTGATTCTCTTTGATTACCCTCTCGCAGAACTCCTTCAACTCTGGCGCCAGGCTTACAGGAAGCGGCAATATACGCCATCCGAGAGATCGATAATTCCAATACTCGATGAGATCCAGAACCGATGCCTCGTCCATCCAGAACAACTGGCCGTCGCGCGCCCAATTGATGTCATGGGTTGTCAGCTTGTGACGTGTCACGCGCAGAGGAAACAGGTTATCAAGCCTGAAGATTTCCGGAAAGTCGGCGGGAGCAAACGACTCGCGCTTTCCCTCCAGCGCGTCCAGATAAACCTCGGTTACGTCTTTCAGTGGCCCCGCATCGGGCAAAGTCCCGAACATAGCAGAGAACAAGAGACTGTATTTCTTGTCGGTGCATGTCGGTATTATGACCTTAGGCGGATGGCGCTGTTGAAAACGAAATGTCTCGTCGTACATGTCGTCGCACACGCTTCGGAGATCGACGCCGAGTTTGCAACGATTTTGCTCATCGCGTTCAAGCATCTCATCGATCAAGGCGGTTCGCTTCTCAGGAAAATCGATCCCATACGCCGCTGCTTGGCCCCGCTTCGTCTCGACTATCAAATCCGGTTGGAATGCTTCGACAAAGCCATGAAGCATGACCTTCGCCGTGATCGGTTTTTGGTATCGCTCGCGATACCGCGGGGGCACAGTCTTGAAAAGCGGGATGATGAAGTTGAAACCACCGCCCCACAGCGCCGAATTGACCTCGAAAACTCGCTGAAGGCTTCTCTTATTCCGCTGTTCGACCAGAAAAGCGAGGCGAAGTGGCCGTAATCTGACTTTGGCAGTTTCCATAGGAATGGTGTAAGAACACCTGCCGATCATTCTAGTTCACGCCCAGAGTCCAGTGATCCTGATTGGCCCCTCGATCTGGATGCAGTTGATGGGCTCGGCGGCAATGGCTAACGTCGGAACCTGATCGAGCGGAAGTTCAGCGTATGGAGATGGCTTCGCGCGCGGGGAGCCTGCGGAGACTCATCTCCAGCACCGGGATATCTCGACTGGCGCATTCAGCCCAACGCGCGCATCGAGCCGAACAGTAGGCCAATTGCCGATCCTCGGGAGGATCGTTGACCATTATGAAACGGTCCTTAGTTGGTGCGATGGGCCATGTAGCGGACGTTAGGCGGCGTCATCAAATTCGTCAGCCTCTTCCACGGGCTCGTCATCATCAATTTCGACGAAGGATTCCGAGGTCTTTTCCGATTCGGCAGGCTCAGCGATCTGCGTGGCCGCCTGTGTGGACACATCGAAGAGGCTTGCGGTCTTTAGTGGCGCCGGCTTCGTTGACTCGGCCGGCTTGGCGGTTGCCGCAGGCTGTGCGGACTCCGTCTTAGGCGGTACCGGCTTTATCGTCATCTTCGACTTGGCACGCGCCTCCGCCTGTGCCGCCTTTGAGGCCGCATCCATCTCGGCCTTCGCCTTCTCCAGGCTGTTCTTCATCTGAAGATGGGAGCCCACAAAGCCAACGATGGTCGAGGACAACTCGGCGTCGAGGTCCTCGGCAGTGCCGGTCACGCTGAGGGGCGTGGTAAGGGCGTCATTGTCGCCGTCTTTCAGCTTCTTCGGCACAATATTAACCCGAATCTGATCTGCATTGACAAGTGTGACCGTCAGCAAAACCGCGCGGTCCCGCAGGACTGGTGCAAGTTCTTTGAACATGGATTTCTCTCCTGGTGAATGATGATTTCCGGATCACGGCCGCCGAGCGCGTCTCCGCGTCTTCGACCAAAGCTGAGGATCGACGGGCAACGGGCTCATGAGTCCACTTTGTGCATTGAAGAATCCACCGTGATGCGTGAGCCTTCCATAGCGAAAGAGCCGCGCCAGCATGGCCAGCGCGCTCGATGCCAGAGTCTGGTTGATGAAAGGTTCCTGGCGATCCAACGCCTCGACGGCCGAGCAACTGGGCAGGGAGTCTTCACCAGCCTCGGCGTCGATGATCTCGGGATAAAGTTCGCTCACAGTGCGCAGCCGGCCCACTTTCCTCCGATTGCGTGCGTTCAATGGCTGGCCGAGAACGAACTGGCCGCTGGCAGCGTTGTTGCCGAGATCGAGCCAATACGCTGTGCGGTTCCTGGTCTTTGCCAGCGCCTGCGCGATGATGCTTCGTGCTGCGCGTGTGTCCACACAAGCAATAAGAAGGTCGAGAGAGGTGTCATTGACCCGGTCGAGCGTGCGGTCATTGAAATTCGCCGGCTCGGCCCGCCATCGTGTGTTCCAGAACAAGTTGATGCGATTGATCAGGACGGTCGCCTTGTTCTGCCCGATGTCTGAGATCGAAAATGGCTGGCGCACGCAGTTCGTCTCGGAAACCGTATCGGCGTCCATCATGACAACTTCCAATCCCCCAGATCGCCCCCAGACTCGCAAAGCCTGGTCGAGATAGGGAAGGCCCATGACGATGGCGCTGCCGGTTCCTCCAGCTCCGACGACCAGGACACGCAACGCTCGCTGACCGATCAGATCGCGAGGAAGAGAATGCTCGATGCGCATCTTAGCCCCTCTCTCCGCGGACGAACCGCGTGAGCGTCTGAGGCAAGACAATGAGTGTTTGGAGCGGAAACCGCTGGCGCTTCCCTGCGAGCCCGGTCCACAGTCCCTCGAATCCACCCTCATGGCGCGTCAACCGGCCGACGTTTGCGTGCGTGAAGGCGCTTTCGTAGAAGCCGCGCTCCCAGGTTGGAATTGCACCCACCGAGGTACTGTCCGGGCGCCGCATGGTGCCCGTGCAAACCCGTCCGTCGTCCGAAAGGTTCCAGAAGGGAGCGACCGCGAGCTTCGTTGAACCAGCAGGCCGCTTGCTTTCGCTGAGCGCCCGAATGCTGAGTTCGCCGTTCGAGACCCGCCAGACCAAAGGTGGTTGCGGGAAAACACGGCCGTTCAGCTCCGCGGCCTTTCCTTCGGAGTTCTCGTAGAACATCTGGCGGCGTTGCGCAGGAGTCCACCAGACAATCATCCGATCCGCCTTGGCAAGAATGTTTGCCGGCAAGACTTCGGCCTCAAGACTGCCGCTGAGGGAGCGCACCATAGACTCGATGAATGCCACGGTGAGCGGTTGTGCCGGACCGAGAGTGGGTGGTGCGTCCTTGTGGGCGGTCACATCGTGGCGGGTGATGAAGCTGCTTTGCCGGTCACGGTAGACCAGAAGCGCCTCACGCAGCTCGAAGCGATGGTTCTCCCCGATCGATACATGGACTTGCATCCCGTTTCTCCCACTCCTGAATCGCTTCGACCAACTGAAACAGTTCGCAATTGAGCGCAACAAACCGCTCCACGACCCGAAGTGCGTGCCGAACTTCATCCGCCTGCCGCGGTGAAAAGACGACGCATAGGGTTGGCTCGGCAGTTCCCTCCATCATGTATTGGCCCTCTTCGTTGAAGCAGGCCGTGATGGCATCGTGCTCTTTGAAGGTGACAAGCACGGCCGGCAATGGAGGCTCATCATATTGACCAGCTTCGATGTAATCCCTGGACTGCTTGAGACGAAGCCGGGAGAGACGATGGATGCGTCGCAACTGCTCGATCCAGGTGGCGAAGCGCCCAGTGGAGAACCTGTGCAGCAATTCGCGGTCGCGCACCTTCCAATCACGGCATTCGCGTTTCAACGTCTTCCGGATGCACTCCGGCAACGCCTTTTCGACCTCGGGAAACTCATACTGACCGCTGTTCTCTTCATCGTCCTGCTCGGCATACTCCCGCATTCGCTCCTCATACATGAGGGCATCGTCGTGGTTGTAGATCCTCATCACGCGATAGAGCGCATGGGTCAGTGCCCAATAGAACGCCGCACCCAGTCCTTCCGCTTCCGCCTCCAGCGCATCGACCGCTGGCCCGATCTTGAGATAGCCCGCTCCGCTGCACTCGACGGTGACGGCCAGTTGCCCGCTTTCGAGCGCCATATCGCTGCCGGCACGTCCCACGACATCGCTGACCTCGAGGTGATATTCGACATTGCGCTGAAGCAGGTCGCCCCGCCCGGCGCCAATGCCGCTCATCATTGCGTGCTGAGCGAAGGCAAGCGCATTGCCGCCAGATTGCTTCCAGGTCTCCACAGCCCCCAACCCCTGGCGCACGAGAGCGGCGCAGAGTTCGTAGACCAGTTCGACATTGACCTCGCGGCTGTATTCGGTGCGAACGTCGGCGAGCGACGGCAAGGCCTGGGCGAAGGCTGGTGCAAGAGTCGCTATCCCAGCGGTGGAAGCAAATCCGGCGGTGCCGGGAGCCGATGGCTGCCCGCCGCCACATGCCGGTTCATGGCTTCTGAGACTGCGTGTGCGAGATCGCAGGATTCTCTGCATATGAGATGCCTCACCAGAATCAGATTGGCTTCCGGAGGTGGCTCTGCGGCCTTTTGGATAAATAGAGCCGCCAGTGCCTCTTTTGACATCACGGACCGGGACACGGTTCAACCCTTCGATCCGATTGCGCGGCTGAAGGTGTAGCGCAAGGCTGTCCCTGTGTCTTCCGGGCCGGTGAGGGTTGCGGTCGCGATCTCTGGATAGGTAGGCGTGAGCAAATCGCGCACCTGGTCGACGGTCATTTGCGGCGCCGGATCGGGGATGCGAACGCCGTTGTAATTGAACTCACGCAACAGAACTTCTGCTTTGAGACTGGCCATTGCGATTCATCTCCTTGTTTGCTGATTCAAGTTGAACCAATGTTGTGATCAGAAGAGGCTGGCTTGTAAGGGTAGCCTCTTGATTGCGACTTCCTGTGTGGATGCAGGTGGAACCTGTCGCACCGTATCCTCAGCCGGCGCTTGATTGGCAACCGGTCTG
>Ga0181527_1000609_pt1 | contig 40615 bp, 39 predicted proteins | sample PEATcosm2014_Bin_30_FD_119762 | JGI IMG/M metagenome (GOLD analysis project Ga0181527, IMG submission 119762) | Peatland microbial communities from MTU Mesocosm Facility, Houghton, MI, USA - PEATcosm2014_Bin06_60_metaG | ecosystem: Environmental > Terrestrial > Soil > Wetlands > Peat | place...
CCTCCCCGCCCCGATGCCGCCGATCTTCGGACCTCACGAAGGATCCCAAACAGCTGGTCTCGACGTCGAGTGCTCAGCACTTTGATCTTCACCAGGGGGTCACGATGTCCCCAGCTTCTCCCATGTCAGGTGAAATGCGGCGTTGACACTGCGAAGGTTTTTTGATTTCATCTTTACCCCTTTGTTTTAAAAGATGCTTATGTACGCAGTATTGCAAACTGGCAGCAAACAGTATCGCGTGGCGGCGGGTGATACGCTCGAAGTCGAGCGCCTGCCGGTTGAGGCGGGCAAACCCGTGACGTTCGACCGCGTGCTTCTGATCAACAATGACGGCAAGTTGATGGTCGGTTCACCCACGGTGGCAAATGCCAGCGTGGTGGCCGACGTAATTGAACACATCCGCGGCGAAAAGAGACTAACCTTCAAGATGAAACGCCGGAAAGGCTATCACAAGAGCATCGGACATCGTCAGGAATTGACGGTGGTGAAAATAAGAGAAATCAAAGCATAACAGGAAGTTTTATGGCACATAAGAAAGGTCAGGGCAGTGTTCGCAATGGGCGTGACAGCGTCAGCAAGCGGCTGGGAGTGAAAGAGTTTGGCGGTCAGTTCGTCACGGCCGGCAGTATTCTCGTCCGCCAGCGCGGCACAAAATTCGTTGCGGGAGAAAACGTGGGCACTGGCCGGGATTGGACGTTGTTCGCCCTGGTGGACGGCAAAGTCGCTTTCGACAAGAACGGGAAACGGGTGAATGTCGTCGCGGCACCTGCCACGAACAATTAGGCTGTTTCAAATCGAGTTTCGGGGCGAGGTATGCGGGCCTCGCCTTTTTTGTTGCCTGCCGAACCGTTGAATCATTAAACCGTCAAACCGATTCAACGGTTCGACGTTTTAACGATGTAACGAGTCATCATGTTCGTTGACGAGATCAGAATTTACGGGCGCGCGGGCCATGGCGGCAAAGGTTGCGTGGCTTTTCGGCGCGAAAAGTACCGTCCCAAGGGCGGTCCCGACGGCGGCAATGGCGGCCGCGGCGGCGATGTCATTCTGGAAGCCGACCACGATCTCAACAACCTGATCGCGCAATTCTATCAGCCGCGGCTGCTCGCCGAGGACGGCGAGCCGGGGATGGGCAAAGGGATGGATGGAGCCGCGGGACAGGATCTCGTCGTCAAAGTCCCTTGCGGAACGCTGGTGTGGAAGATGCCGATGGAAGCCGGCGCGCTCGCAGAGGGATCTCTGCCCGGGGCGGTCGGGGAAGCTCCGCTGTTCCGCACCACCTCGAGCCGGCGTCCGATGATTCGTCATTCGGGCGGCGGCTCGGCCCTGGAAATTGATTTATCCGAAGAAGCGAAAGCGAAAGCGGCGACGGTGCCCGGAGGCGGTGCGAAGGGCGATCTGGTTGTGGATCTGACCGGGCATGGTCAACGATTCGTTCTCTGCAAAGGAGGCCGCGGGGGACTGGGAAACCGCAACTTCGCCACTTCCGCCCGCCAGGCGCCCCGCTTTGCCCAACCAGGCGAGCCGGGGCAGGAAGGACACTACCTGCTGGAGTTGCGGATTATTGCGGAGGTCGGTCTCGTGGGGTATCCGAATGCGGGCAAGTCGACGTTGCTGACAGCCATTTCCCGCGCGCGACCGAAGATTGCCCCGTATCCCTTCACGACGTTGCATCCCCAGATCGGCATTGTGGAGTATCCGGACTTTCATCGGCTCACGGTGTGTGATGTGCCCGGGCTGATCGAGGGGGCGCACCGGAACGTCGGGTTGGGACATGCCTTTCTGCGCCACATTGAACGCTGTAGGATTCTTGTGCTGCTGCTGGACATGGCCGGAACAGACGGTCGCGCGCCCTGGGACGACTACAGGAACCTGCTCGCCGAACTGGAGCTGTACGATCCGGCCCTGCTCGAAAAGCCGCGGCTGGTCGCGGCCAACAAAATGGATGAACCGGCCGCCGAAGAGAAACTGAAGAAGTTCAAACGCCGCATTCGCAAAACTGCGGTCCTACCCATCTCTGCTGCGTTCGATCAAGGCATTGAGGGATTCAAGGACATGATTCGGCAGGCGGTGGAAGAAGCCGCCACAAAGTAGCGCAGCCCGCCGTGCCTGTCCTGGCCGGGATGACGTGATTGAAGTTGGGTAGCACACGCGCCCCCGCGTGTGCCGAGCGGCGCCCTCGCCGCTCGGAGAAAGGGCAACAGCAGTTCCCCAATTGGTGGACGGTACAACTGCCTCTGAGTGGTCGGCGAGGGCACCGATCAGAGCGCGCAAGGGCGCGTGCGCTCCCACTCTGAACTGCATCATTCTGCCTCAGAGATCCCTCCCGGACTTGCTGAGTCGTTGGTTGGCCAGCGTAAGCAAACGCGGGTACTCGCCGACTTCGGCTGGACAGAAGACGGGCGGATTTTTCTTTCGTACATGCTTTCTGAGGGGGCCATATCAAATGGAATGGTGACTGTTCCCAGCAGGATGAAACAGCACCTTCAAGGCAGTTACGAGCTTCGTGTGACAGAAGGCCCACCCATTGGCAAGTTGACGGTTAAGGCCTCACAGGCTTGGGGACTGGGACCGCTTTTCCTTCGTCGGGGCGGTGAAGTTGGCGACTTATTGGTCATCTTTTTCGATCTGAAGAACAAGTCGGCGACAGTCGAACTTGGACAGACTTCTGTTGAGCCAAAGGACGAAAGGCTGTAGGGATAAGATTCCTCGATTATTGCGGCACTCCATCACTCCGATACTCCGCTCTGATCCCCTCCCATTTCTTTATGTTCTTTGCGTTTCTTTGCGGCTATAATTCGGCCATGTTAAGGGCTGGCATCGTCGGATTGCCGAACGTCGGAAAATCGACGCTCTTCAACGGCGTCACCCGTTCGCACAAGGCGCCGGCGGAAAATTACCCGTTCTGCACCATCGAGCCGAACCTCGGCGTCGTCAGCGTGCCGGAACCGCGACTTCAGCAAATCGCCAAGGTCGCCAAAGTCAGCACGCTTATTCCGACGGCCATCGAGTTTGTGGACATTGCCGGACTGGTCAAAGGCGCGTCCAAAGGCGAAGGGCTGGGAAACAAGTTTCTGAGCCACATCCGCGAAGTGGACGCCATCGTGCACGTGGTGCGCTGTTTCGAGGACCCCGACATCATGCACGTCACGGGCGGCATCGATCCGGTGCGAGACATTGAGATCGTTGCCACCGAACTGGCGCTGGCTGACCTCGAGGCCGTCAAAAAGCGCCAGGAGAAAATCCTGAAAGACGTGAAGCGTGGCGACAAACACGCGCTGCTGGAGGAGCATCTGCTGGAGAAGATTCATGCGCATCTGAACTCCGGCAAACCGGCCAATACACTGGCGGTCCCTCTTTCTCCGGAGGAGAAGTCAATCCAGCGCAGTTTCTTCCTGTTGACGGACAAGCCGACCATCTTTGCCGCCAATGTAAAGGAAGGCGATCTCGCCACAGCGGACTCAAGCAGCCACGTCCTGAAGGTGCGCGAGTATGCTCGCGCGCATCATGCCTGCGAGACGGTTGCCATTTGCGCGCAACTGGAGAGCGACCTTGCCGATCTGTCGCCGGACGAGGCGGCGGCGTATTTGAAGGAACTCGGCTTGAGCGAATCCGGCGGTTCCCGGCTGATTCGCAGCGCGTATCACGTGCTCGGGTTGAGGACTTTCTTCACCTTCAACGACAAGGAAGTCCGCGCCTGGACGATTCACACGGGCGATACGGCGCTGAGAGCCGCCGGGTCGATCCATACGGATTTCGAGCGCGGCTTCATCAAGGCGGAAACCGTCAACTGGGAAGACCTGGTGAAATGCGGTTCGGTCGGCCATGCGCGGGAAACCGGACATTACCGAATCGAGGGGCGCGATTACGTCGTCAAAGACGGCGACGTGTTGTTGTTCAAGTTCAACGTGTAGGCTGGTGGCGTTGAGATTAGCTCGCTAGTGACCTGGCACCCCGCCTGCGACAGGGTGCGGGCTCGGTTCCCAGTGGCCGGTGATCCAGACCCACTTCTGGTCGGAGAACATCCAGTAGCCCGCCACCCACAGGTGCGCCTCCTCGGGTTGGGTGCCGGCGATCTCGATCTCCTGTCGGGGTGGAGGAAGGGCTTCGGTCACGACCACTTCACCTGTTGGACAAGCCGGTGTTGCCGGCTCGCGCACCCACCCGCGGGGTGTGCCGGCGCAGCCGGCGGCCCAAAAGCCTGCTCCTGCGGTCAGAACCAGAAGTCTAAACAATTCCTTCCTCATAATTTTATCTTGCCATCTACACGTGAGCATGTACTACCCTTACCCGCGAAAATCAACAGAAAGAAACAGGAACGATTATGAAAAAGAAAGTTGCCATAATTCTGGGCGCCGTCGCCATTGTGGGCGGCCTTGCGCTCGCCCTGGGCGCTTACGCGCAGAACACCAATCCACCGGCGCACCACGAACCCGCGGTGTCACATTCTCCGATTCGAACCGCGATGATCCGGTTGCGCGAAGCCCGTGCTGAACTGGAAAGCACCAAGCAGGATTACGGCGGCCACCGGGTCCTGGCCATCAAAGCAATCGACACGGCGATTGACGAAGTCAGGCAGGCCGTGCAGTCCGAGAAGAACGAAAAGAGCGAGAAGAAGTAACTGCGATTGTGGCCCGCCCGGCTTCCGCGCGGCCTCCGCCTCCGGTCGATCCGTAACCGGGCTCCTGTCCCGGCACGGCAACTGTTTACTCATGCCTATCTACGAATTTCAATGCGAAAAATGTGGCCGGGACAGCGAGATTCTCGTTCGTTCCAGCGATTGGACCGGAACCCAATGCCCACACTGCCGCTCGACGAAGCTTTCCAAGAAGTTCTCCGTATTTGCGTCTGGCGCCGGAGATGGCGGCGAAGCTTCCGCCTGTCAATATGGCGGGGGCGGTGGCTGCGGCTGCTGCGGCGGCGGCCGGCACCATCACTGATTCTCGGACGCACGCCGTTAAATCGTGGAATCGTGGAATCGCGGGATCGGATCACTCGTGATGATCGTGTTGCCAAAAGTCTTTCGTAGATGCTGAAGGTGGGGCGAGGCTGCTGACGGGCGGTTGCTTTTCGAGGGAATTCCGGCTCGCGAGGATGCTTGCTTCACGCGATCCTGCTTTGGGCAACACGCCCTGATGGTTTGACCGCCGCCGATGCTCCGATTCAACGGAGTAACGATTTCACAAGCACACTTCTTGCGCGCGAATCCGGGTCAGATCCTCCACTGCCCAGTCCGGCTGATGTTGTCTTAGCTCCTCGATCGTGGCGCCGCCCGTGGCAACGGCCAGGACTTTGGCGCCGATCACCCGCCCGCAGCCGATGTCGAACGGCGTGTCACCGATGACGAGGATCTGATCCCCGGGCAAAGGGTCGCCCAGGATACGGCCGGCCCTTTGCCGGGCCACGGCCGCAATCTCATCGCGGTCTTCACTGTCATCCGCAAACGCGCCGGTCTCAAATTCAGTCCACAGATCGAAGTGGCGCAGCTTGATCTCCGCCCCGAGCTTGATGTTGCCGGTGAGCAATCCGAGCAGCGGCGGTTGCGGCAGGGTTTTCAGATCACGAATGAATTCGGCAATGCCGGGGCAGGTTTTGGTTCTGCTGTGAGCCAGGATGTGATCGAGCCAGAAGACGTACCGATCGAAAAAGCGCTCGAAATTTTCCGGCGTGGCTGCGATTTGGTGATACTCAAAAAACTCGCGCACGAGGCTCATGTCGGTGCGGCCGGCGAATTTCAAGCGCTCGAATCCGTCCACGGCGCCGAATTCCGTGGCGAAGACTTTGGCAAAGGCCTTCACGCCCGCTCCCCCCGTGTGGACCAGCGTGCCATCGATGTCGAACAAAACCAGACGAATCATTCAAGGGAGAAGCTAAACGGCCCTCGAAACAATGGCAACGGCAAGTCGGCGTAGCGAAGCCGGCTGCATTCGAAACGGGCTGCAAAGCGGTTGACGATGTTCCAAGGACCCTTTAAGTTCCGTTCGGGATCGGGGTATGAAAAGGGCAAGGGCAATCGGGGCGTTTACCTTGTTGGAATTGCTGGTGGTGCTGGCCATCATCGCTGTTCTGGCCGCGCTCATTCTGCCGGTCTTCCACCGAACACGGGACAAAGCCAAAGCGATTCCGTGTTTGGGCAATCTCAGGCAATGGGGGATCGCTCTGCACCTTTACACGTTAAGCAACGACGACTTTTTGCCCCGTGAAGGCAAACCGACCCCGCTCGAGGCTGACCTCAGGAATCCGGCTTACCAGGCGTGGTATATCCAGCTCCCGGCGGAACTGAAACTGCCGCGTTACGCAGTCATGCCGTGGCGCACCAACCCGTTCATCTCCCCGGGACCGTCGGTCTGGATCTGCCCGGGCAATCCACGCCGCTGCAACGCCAGCAGCAAAACGAACAACCTGTTTCATTATTGTCTGAACGATCATGTGGATGGCACCGGCGAAGGTGACCGGCCCACCCAGCTTAGCACGGTCCGGTGCTCCACCGGCGTGATTTACCTGTTCGACAGCAAGAATCTTCCCGCCGTGGGCGGTTACAGTTATGTCCACACCAACCTGCACAGTTGCGGCGCGCAGTTCCTTTTCCTCGACGGCCACGCTGCCCGTTTCAAGAACACGGAGTATTGGGATTTCTCGAAACATCGGGCGATCACGAACAATCCGAGTCTGGTTTGGTATCCGTGACACAATTCCATTGCGCAACCGCATACCCAAACCTTAGCATCGCCACCCGCCCCCGAAAGACGAGGGGGCGGGACAAAAGACGATTTCATGAAAAGCTATGACATTGCAGTTGTTCCCGGCGATGGCACCGGCCCCGAAGTGACGCGCGAGGCGCTGAAAGTTTGCGAAGCGGCCGCGAAAAAGTTCAAGTTCAGACTCAATTGGCATCAATACGATTTCGGCGGCGATCGCTATCTGAAAACCGGCGAAGTGCTCCCGGACAGCGCGGTGGAGGAACTGCGCAAGTTCAAAGCCATTTTCCTCGGCGCCGTCGGCCATCCCCAGGTCCAGCCCGGCATCCTGGAGAAGGGCATTCTGCTCCGCCTCCGGTTCGAGCTGGAACAATACATCAATCTGCGCCCGGTGAAGCTTTATCGGGCCGTGGATTGTCCGCTCAAAGACAAAGGTCCGGAGCAGGTGGATTTTGTTGTGGTCCGGGAAAACAACGAGGGCCTCTATACCGGCGCCGGTGGTTTCCTCTTCAAGGGCACGCCCAATGAAGTGGCCATTCAGGAATCGGTCAACACGCGCAGGGGCGTGGAACGCTGTCTGAAGTATGCCTTTGACCTGGCGAAACAGCGGCGCGGCGGCAAGCCGTGGAAGGGGCTGCAGGCTGAGCATCTGAAGGCTGGTAAGACGGCACAGTTGACGCTGTGCGGCAAAACCAACGTGCTCACCTACGCCTTTGATTTGTGGTGGCGCGCGTTTCAGGAGTTGGCGCCGAAGTATCTCTCGGTGAAGACGGACTATGCGCATGTGGACGCCACGGTCATGTGGTTCGTGAAAAATCCCGAATGGTTCGACGTGATCGTCACCGACAATATGTTTGGCGACATCATCACCGACCTGGCGGCGATGATTCAGGGTGGTCTTGGCGTTGCGGCGGGAGGCAACATCAACCCCGAAGGCACGTCGATGTTTGAACCGATGGGCGGCAGCGCGCCGAAATACACCGGCAAGAATGTTATCAACCCCCTGGCGGCGATCAACGCCGGCGGAATGATGCTCGATTTCCTGGGAGAAACCAAAGCCGCGGAGTCGATCGAAGCGGCCGTGGTCCAGGTCATCAACACGAAGATCAAATCGCTGGCCGCGGGCAGGATGGGCCACGGGACGCGGGAAGTCGGCGACCTGGTGGCGGCAGCGGTTTAGAGCGCCACCCCGAACACGGCAGCGAGAGGCGTGTCCTGGGCTTTGACAGGGTGTTCAGCCAAAAGAACTAAACCGAATAGAAACCACAAGGTGACTGTCATAAACCAGGGTCAATTTGGTGCAGGGCGTTAGTTTGCGCATGGCACAGCCCGCAAGACATCGCGATGACGACGATTAGGCCGAAACTGCTTTCTGGTTCAGTTCGCATTGAAAGGTACCGTGTTGGTTACGAATTGGAAATTTGTGGCTTTAACACTCCATTGCGGAAAATTGATCGCTTGAAAGATTAAGAAGACGAACATTGGGGTCACATCTTTGCATTCTGCATTTCTTGAGCTTCTCACGCTCGGCTCAGCACTCTCGGCCCCCAAACCGAAATCCCAGGCCACTTGGCCCAGCACCTCGTAGAACCGCTGCCGGTCGCGGCTGTCCAGGTAAATGGGTCGGCGCTGCCCGCCCATCAAGACAAATGCAGAATGCGAAGATGCGACCCCATTCTATTCCGCTACTTCCGTTTCGCGTGCATGTCGCCCTCGCCCACGGAGTAGACAATCTCCTTCGTTCCGCCGGCGAAGTTGAAGTCGCATTGCACATCTGTGGTCGTGGCAAAAAAATGGGTGGGCGACTCCGCGTGCATCAGAAAACTGGCGCCACCGAAGCTCATCGACAGCAAGCCGTCGGGCGCCCGGCGGATTCTGACCAGGTCATCCCTGCTCCGTTCATAGTCGCCGACGTAACTGTCGAGCACCGCATCCGGCAGCATGAACTCCTTTTTGCCGGGCTTGCCGAGTTCGCGCGCCCAGATGTTACGGTAGCGGACCGGGTTGCCATGATCCTGAAGCGCGATCGGCAGCTTCTCCGGATGCGCTTTGTAAGGCGCGCGTTCTAGCCACGACGTCGGCCCGGTGAGTTCGACATTATTCTGCACCAGCACGCCGTTGTGAAAAACCGTGACGCGGGCTTTGGAAAGCAGCTTGCCATCCGCGTCAAACCGCGGCGCGCGCCAGACAATATCGTAGAACTGCCATTGACCGGCCGGTCGCGAGGCGTTCACCAGCGGCGGATATTGGCCGTAAACGGCGGCCGCGATGCCGTCCGCGTAGCTTATGCTTTCAAAGGAATCGAGCACTTGAATTTCGTAACGGTCGTAGCCGAAGAACACGCCGCTGTTCCCCCGGCCCTGTCCCTGGCCGTGCGGCGGCGTGGGCGTGCACCACTCAACGTGCAACTGGCAATCGCCGAAACATTCGAGCGTGCGGGCATACCCGCTGCCCGGCACGCATTCCATCGCGCCGTTCTTGATCACCCACTTTGTCGGGCTGCCGTCCATGGCAACCCATTGCGACAAATCTTTCCCATCAAACAACACGACGGCGTCGGACGGCGGGCGTCCAGGTTGATCTTCCGTGCTGAACGTGCCCGGATCGACGATCGGCGGCTGTGGGCGGGTCCGGTCATGATCCAGCCAGTTCGGGTTCGGCTGCGCGTGAAGGTTGATGCACCAGATTAAACCCAGCGCGCCGACGAGCACGCCGCCGTGGCGCAAGAAAGCTGAATGGAAAGATGGCCGAATGTTCATAATATTGATGCGATACCAGTTTACAGGGCCAAAGGGAAACAAATTTCCCTGTCCAAATTGGCAGGGACTAGCTGCGTCGCGTCCACCGCCGCGCGCGGCGCAGCCCTGCCCGATGCGGCAATGAAATGCGGCAACCGCTCTATTACCCGGAGCATTGGGTTGCCATTATGCCGCGCTGAGAATTCGTCACTGTTCTCGAATGGCGGCCTGCAACCCATGCTTGAGTTTTTCGACCACTTGTTCGTGCGCCGAGTTCACCTCGGCATCGGTCAGGGTCCGTTCCGGGTTTCGGTAGGTGAAGGCGTAAGCCATGCTTTTCTGGCCGGCTGGCACATTTTTTCCGCGGAACACGTCAAACAGCTCGACGGATTCGAGGTTCGCGGCTTTCGCCTGCCTCACCACCTGCAACACGGCATCGTGGGTCACGCCTTCAGGCACAAGCATGGCCACGTCGCGCCGGATCGAGGGGAATGCCGGTAATGGCTTGAAAGATTTGGCCGGGTTCCGTCTCGCCAACAGTTGATCGACACTCAGCTCGGCCAGGAACACGGGGTCACGCAGATCGTATTGCCGGGCCAGAGGCGGAAGCAACTGGCCGATCTCGCCCAGGGGAAGCTTGCCGATCTGGATCGCGGCGGATTCCAGGAAGAGGGCCTCGCTTCCCGCGCGTTTGCTGAAAATGATCCCGCGAACGCCAAACTGCTCGAAGAACTCCTCCAGCAACCCCTTCAGGTCATACACGTCGAACCTGGCTTCGCGGTCCTCCCCGCTCCAGAACAGGGGCTGGCGCTTCCCGGTCAGCGCAACGGCCAGACGGCGCTCTTCGATGTGGCGCAGGCTTCCAGTCTGCGAGTCGGCATGGCTTCCAGCCACGCTGCCGGGCTTGAAGCTCGGCGAACCCACAGGCGAGGTCGCCGGCGCTGCCCCGAACACGCGCCCGATTTCAAACAGCGCCACATCGGAGTTCTTGCGGCTGATATTGTGACGTAGAATCGTCAGCAACCCCGGCAGCAAACCGGGGCGCAGCACATCCATGTCCGAACTCAGTGGATTCGCCAGGGCGATGACGTCCGCGTCTTTCGCGCCCCGGACCTCCGCCCTCGCCACGAGAGTCTGTCCCTGCGCCTCATTCAGGCCCAGGCCGGTCAGAATCCGTCTGGCCTCGGCAATTTCGTCATGAACCGCGTCAAACGCATTTGCGCCGACGGCGCCGCGCGGCGGTGTGGCCGGAATCTTATCCACGCCGTGCAGGCGGGCGACCTCTTCGATCAAATCCACCTCGCGCTCAAGATCCACGCGGAACGTCGGGATGCGGAAGGTCGCCGGTTCGGGCGGGTTGTTCTCATCGACGGGACGCGCTTTGCGGTTGGTGATCTTGAGGCCGAGTTGGCTCAGATAAAACTCAATCTCCTCGGGGCGCACTTCGAGGCCGAGCAGCTCGTTCACCTTCCGGTGGCGCAAGGTGATTTGTCTCGGCGGCGCCGGCCGGGGATAAGCATCCACGACGCCCTGCGCCAGCCGGCCGCCCGCAGTCTCAAGAATCAATTGCGCGCAGCGTTGGCTCGCCCAGTCGCAAATGCCGACGTCCGAGCCGCGCTCGAACCGGTAACTGGCGTCGGTGCGGAGTCCGAGCGCTTTGGACGTGCGGCGAATGTTTGTGGGGTTGAAACAGGCGCTCTCGATGAGCACGTCCACCGTGTCGTCCTTGATTTCCGAATTCTGTCCGCCCATCACGCCGGCCAGCGCGATGCCTTTTTGCTCGTCGGCAATGAGCAGGTTCTCCGCGTTGAGCTTGTGTTTCTGGCCGTCGAGCGTGATGAATTCCTCGCCGCTGCCGGCGCGGCGCACCACGATCGTCGGCTTGCCATCCTTGCCTTTGGCAATGAGATGATAATCGAATGCGTGCAACGGCTGGCCGATTTCCATCATCACATAATTCGTCACGTCCACCACGTTGCCGATGCTGCGGATCCCGACCTTTTCCAGCATGGAGCGCAGCCAGTCAGGACTCGGCCCGATCTTCACGCCGCAGATCACGCGCGCCGTGTAACGCGGACACAGGTCGGGATCTTCAATGCGGACGGCGACGAGGTCTGCGGCGGTGGGGCGAGACTCCGGGCGAGCCGCTCCTTGGCTCGCGGGGACGCTCGCCCCGCCAACGTCCGGAATCTTCAGTTTGTTTCCCGTCACCGCCGCGATTTCGCGCGCAATGCCGATGATGCTGTTCCAATCCGGCCGGTTGGGCGTGATTTCCAGGTCGTACACGACGTCGCCGCCGGCACGGCCCATGTATTCCGCGAACGGTTTGCCCACGGGGGCATCCTTGGGCAGGATGAGCAAGCCTTCGATCTTGTCCGGCAAGCCGAGTTCCTGGGGCGAGCACATCATGCCCCGGCTGGTGATGCCGAACACCTTCCGTTCTTTGATGACGAACGGCTCCTTTTCTCCCGGCTTCAAGGGCAACGCAAAGTTCGGGAGGATCAACGGCACTTTGTCGCCGACATTATGGTTCTGCGCCCCGCAAATGATCGTGCGTTCGCCCCGGCCATCGTTCACCCGGCAAGCGGTCAGCTTGTCGGAGCCGGGCACCGGATCCTTGGTGAGGATTTGCGCGACGACGATGCCTTCGAACTCGCCGGCGACTTTCTGCATGCTCTCGACCTCGAGGCCGAGCATCGTGAGCCGCTCGGCGAGTGCCTCGGGCGACCAATCGAAATCCACGTATTGTTTGAGCCAATTGAAGGTGAGTTTCATTCAGAATCTTCCGCGTCTTTGTCTTCCGCTTCCGCTACTCCTTCGCGCGGTTCATAGCCAAGCAACCTTTGGCAAGCGCCGTGTGATCTCAATGCCACCAAAGCTGGAGAATCAGTTTCCCAAACATAACGTTTCAAAATGGTCACTGTGGATGCGACATAGGGAAAGCGGAGGTCGTAAGTCGCCAGCACGCCAGCGATGAATCGGCTGATGTGCAGTGGGCTGTCATTTACTGGAAAGCTCTCGTTTAAAGCGCCAACTTCGTCGTGGGGATTGACCAATCCAAGGCCGACGGCTTCGTATCTTGAAACGTCGTTTCGAACAAACCTGCGTCCAGTCAACCCGAGCAAGACGTCGTGGTACCGGAGAATTGACGGCACCACAGCCCCTTTGTGGTTGATGGCGATATCGTTCGGCTTCAACATCGCTTTCCTCGCGTCGTTTCCATTCAGCAAGTGGAGAAAGCCGTACACCAGACCTGGATACATGATGTGGATGTTGGCAGAATCTCCGATGGCTTCTTCCATCCGGTTAGTAAGGTTTCGGAAAGCACCGATGGTTCCTTTCACCGAGATGGCCATAACAGGCCCGACTCCCGGTTTTGTTACTACGACATCTACCGCTTTGCTTTTCAGACCGCCCAATACCGTCTGTTCCCCGCCTGCTTCACATTTGGGGTCGAAGTGGAGGATATTGCGCTTGCCTGCGCGTTCGACCGCCAAAGGTGGATGTGGCATGATTTCATCAGGATTGAAGCCGCCCTCCAAGACGAGGCGCATCGCCAGGTGGCGGTGGATCGGTTTGATATGTTCCTGAGATTGCGTGTTGGTAATGGTCGCGAACTCCTTCAACGCGGCTTTCAGGTTCAGAAATGAGGGCAGTTTCACTTTAGGCATAGTGTCTCCACCGGCGCATGAAGTTGGCGGCTTCTACTAATTCTTCTTGTTCTGCTTCTGAAACTACTCGATCTCCAAGGGCAAGGCGTATGCGTGCTGCCTCACCCGGCTCCAGTTTCAGCATGCCGCCGCCCAAGGGATGTCCTTCGAGTTCACAACTCAGCGCAGCGACCGGGTGATGCCAGGCCTCCTGAATCCGCCGGATGCTCAGACCGTTCTTCAGCCTTACCGCATGCACTGAATTCGTACAGACACAGCAGGCCGAGTTGGCCACGAGCGATGCGCTTTCACCGCTCATGTATGAAAGAAAAGCGTCCGGGACACGGATGTCGGGGACGACATACCACGGGTCGCGGTTGCGGCACTTGTAAGTCTTCTTGGCCGCTTCTGCGTCGCTGGTGTTGAGATAGCGGCTGACTGGCTCCGGCATCCCTTGCTCTTTGCTCAAGTCCAACAAGAGCACCGGTTCATCAGCATTGAGCCAGGTCTTGACCGTTGCCGCGTCCACGTCCTTGGCCGGGAGTTGCTCGGAGCGTCTGATGGCAACACGAAGGCATCGTCGCGGAATCTCCCATAGCTTCGCTTCACTCGGCCGAAGGTGGAAAAAATCGTTGGCCCCGGTCACGTAACCGATGCCGGCATGCGCGACGTCCGCAAATTGTCGAACTCCATCTCGTTGCGAAATTTCTTCATACAGCGCGAACCAGCGGGGCGAGAGCAGAAACTTGCGGAGCCTGCATCCAGCGGCCAGCCATGTCGTTAGCGGGATGAACCGGTCAAAACGAGGGGCAACCGCCGTTTCGGTGAATCGTTCGACCAATTTCAGCCCGATGCTGTCGGTCCGGCCGCCGAAACCGGAGCAGTATAGCAACCAGGCATCTTCACCAAGGTCGGGAAAGAGCTTTGTGCGAATGGCGACAATCCCCACGATGCCAAAATTTCGGCAGAGACATTCAAGCAACGGCTGGGAGTATGTGGCGTGACCGATTTCCGCCGGAACGACAAACGCCATGGATCCCCCGGACTTTAGTAGACTGGATGTCGCGACAAGAAAGGGTGCCCATGACGATGACAGGCCGTTGAACTGGGCGCCAAGCTTGGAGGAAACTTCGATGGCGCGGTCGCGTACGTCGCCCGAGAAAAGCTGGTAACGGATGAAAGGAGGATTCCCGACCGCGGCTTCGAATCGTTCGGGAGTTTTCGACGCCCAGGTGAAGAAGTCGCCTGAGTGAATCAACGCGCTTGGCGCGCGTTGCCGGGCAAGCACGGCATTCGCCGCGTCAACTTCAACTCCGACCGAACGGCGATGCAACGCCAGAAACTGACCGTTTCCACACGAAGGATCGAGAAGACGATCAGCGGATCCTGGCGCGAGCCAACTCACCAGGCTTCGCGCCACTTCCGGTGGCGTGAAGAATTGGCCGAGATGTTTCTGTTGATGCTTCATTTTGGCCGCCGTTCCAGATGCATTTATAGTTTCAAGCCATGACTTCCTCAAGCGCCGACATGGAGTCTCCTGGGAAACGATCGCGATGCCCTCTCATAATCGTCTCGCGAGGGGCAGGATTTTGTTGAAGTGGCCGTCGTTGTGTTCCAATTCCAGGCCGTGTTTGACGGCGCAAGCGGAGATCACGATGTCTGCGGATGGGACGGTGACGCCTTTGTCCCGGCACCGGCGCGCCAATCGGCGTGCCACCAGCCACACTTCCTCGTTGATTGGGCAGAGGCGTAATTCTGACTCCAATTCCGCCAGGACGGCCTTCTCCTGCCGGCCCTGGGCGCCGTTCCAAAGCTCCACCAAAGTGAGGTCACACCATGCGGCGTCGCCGCGTGCCAGCAATGCTTTGACCCGCTGGCCGGACTCGCTCTCGCTCCCACGCAGGAACTCAATCCAGCTCGAAGCATCCACCAGGATCATTTGCCTGCCCCCCATTTGTGATCTTTGCGCATCCGATCGAGGTCGTCCCGTGTCATGAAATTGGGACAAGAGCCGTGCAGGCGTTCGGCCATTTCTTCGAGGCGGCGGCGGCGGTTGAATTCATTGACGGCGGTAACGATGGCATCCCGCTTGGTCTTCGCGCCGGTGCGCCTGATGGCTTCCCGAAGTAATTTATACGGAATATCAATAGTCGTTTTCATGCTTCCAAAATAGTTTGTTTTGGAATCCAATCAATAGAAATCTGGAATCCTTAAAACTGCCTCAAAAACCGCACGTCATTCTCGTAGAACAGCCGGATGTCATTGATGCCGTAGCGAATCATCGCGATGCGTTCGATGCCGAAGCCGAACGCCCAGCCGGTCCAGACCTCCGGGTCATAGCCGACGTTCTCGAAAACCTGGGGATGCACCATGCCGCAGCCGGCAATTTCGAGCCAGTCCTTGCCCATTTTCTTCAGCAGCGCGCTGGTAAAGTCGATTTCAAAGCTCGGCTCGGTGTAGCTGAAATAATGCGGACGGAACCGGATTTTAACGTCCTCGCCCATCAATTCCTTGAATACGAACTCGACCGTCCCCTTCAGGTCGGCGGCGGTCACCCCTTTGTCCACGTACAGGCCCTCGACCTGCTGGAACGTGGGGTTGTGCGTGGCGTCGGCGTTGTCGCGGCGATAAACGCGGCCCGGCACAATGATGCGCACGGGCGGCCGCTGTTTCTCCATGACGCGGATTTGGACCGAGCTGGTGTGTGTCCGGAGCAGAAGCGAATTGCGCGCGGCTTCATTCCCCGCCCCTCTCCCATCCGGTGGGAGAGCGTGGCCGGCAGGTCGGGCGAGGGTTTCAGTCTGCAAATAAAACGTGTCCTGCGTATCCCGCGCCGGGTGATCGGCGGGCGTGTTCAGGGCGTCAAAACAGTGGTATTCATCCTCGACCTCGGGACCGTCGGCGACGACGAAGCCGATTTTGCGGAAGCTGCGCACGATATCTTCGGTGACCTGCGTGAGCGGATGCAATCTGCCTGGCGCGCGGCGGCGGCCCGGCAGGGTGAAGTCCGTGGGTTCCTTCGGCAGGGCGGCTTTGAGTTCGAGTTCGGCGCGGCGCTCCGCCAGCGCGGCTTCCAGCTCGGTTTTGGCGGCGTTGATGGCTTTGCCGGCGGCGGGCCTTTCTTCCCTTGGCAGGGTGCCCAGTTGCTTCATCAGCGCGGTGAACTTGCCGTGCGTGCCGATCCAGTTGCCCTTGGTCTGTTCGAGGGCGGCCAGGTCCGGCGCGGCTTTCAGGTCCCCGAGCGCGGCTTGTTTCAGCGGTTCGATGTCGTCGAGTAATGACATAGCACGGCTGGATTAAGCCGCAAAATGGCGCAAAAGTCACAACGAAATTTCTGGAGACCCGGAAGCGCCGCGAATGTCACGGCCGCGGTTGGCTCATTATCGTCAAGCAGTGCGCAGTGCGAGGTGCGAGGTGCGAGGTGCGAAGTGGGCAACCGCTCGGGCTCGCACTTCGCACTTCACACTTTAGAGGCAGTTCACGAATTCGGCTTGGATTTTGGCGCTTCGGTTGATGGTGAAACTGCGTTCAAGCTGCCCCGCCGATAACCCTGCAGGTCCACCGTGACGTGGGCATAGCCGATTCGTTTCAAGGCCTCCGCAACTTTCAGGGAGATCCCGTTTTGCAGGAACCTCGGCAATTCCTCCGGACCGACCTCGATGCGGGCCAGATGTTTTATTGTTTCGGGTTTCGCGTTTTGGGTTTTGGGTCCCGGCGTTTTCGCGGCCTGCGACCCGGAACTCGAAACTCGCAACTCGGAACCCAGCTCATGATGCCGGACGCGCACGTTGTGGAAGCCGAGATCACGCAACACATTTTCCGCCCGCTCGATCATGCTGAGTTTTTCGGGCGTGACCGGTTCGCCGTAAGGAACGCGTGAACTCAAGCAGGCCATCTGCGGCTTGTCGGCCGTCGGCAGACCAAGCCGAACGGACAGTTCGCGAATTTCCGCCTTGGTCAAACCCGCTTCTTTCAGCGGGGCGCGCACCTGGAATTCCGCGGCCGCCTGGGCGCCGGGACGGTAGTCGCCGGCGTCACTCGCATTTTCGCCATAAGCAATGACCGCGAATCCCTCGGCCCGGGCGATGGGGATCAGTTGAGTGAAAAGCTCCTGCTTGCAGAAATAACAACGGTTGGCCGGATTGGCTGTGTAAGCTGTGTTCGCAAATTCCTGCGTCCGGATGACACGCACCGGGATTTGACATTCTCGGGCGATGCCCAACGCCTCTTCCAGCTCGCGCCGCGGCAAGCTCGGCGAATCGGCAATGACCGCCAGCGCCTTTTCGCCGAGAACATCCCTGGCCACGCGCGCCAGGAAGACGGAATCCACCCCGCCGGAATACGCGACGAGGCACGAACCGTAGGAGCGCAAAAGAACGCGCAATTGCTCCAGCTTTTCAAGTGGCACAATCAGAGAATCGCATTTCCGCGCCTGCTTGTCGAGGCGGCGTGTCCGCAGACTTTTATGGCAAGAGTGGTTGCCCGGTTTCAGCTCCGCATCGGGCGCGACTTCGCGGCGTTTCCAGCCTCAGTTGCGGCTCACGCTGCCGTGGCGTGGACGGGATGGAGCAGGGCCCAGGACATTGCCAGTTGGGGCACAATCCTCGCGAAACGGTCAAACTGCGTGGGTTTAACAATATAAGCTTCCGCACCCAGACGCAGGCTTTCGGCCAGCTCCGGTCCCCGCCGGGAATCGGTTAGCACGACCACGGGCAGGGTCCGGGTCTGCTCGCTGGCCTTGATCTGCCGCAAAACCTTGAGCCCGCTGACTTTGGGCAGCTTCAAATCCAACAGCACCAGCAGCGGGCGGTCCTGGTCTTTGCGCCGGGCATAACGGCCGGAGCCAAAAACGAATTCGAGCGCTTCTTCGCCATCGCGCACGATGTGAACGGGATTAATCAGGTTGGCGGTTTCGAAAGTTTTCAACGTCAGCTTAACGTCGATGGGATTGTTTTCCGCCAGCAGAATCTCGACCATCTCTTCTTGCGCGTGGTGGGCCGCATCCGACTCCGGCGAGAAGAGCGCGGCGATCGAAACCCCGAGGGCATCGGCCAGCTTCGCGATGCTTCCCAGGGAGAGATTGCGGGCGCCACGCTCGACATCCGCAACGTAGGTGCGGTGCAGGCCGGCGCGCCCGGCCAGTTCCTCCTGCGAAATGCCGAGCTTCTTTCTCCGGGTTCGGACCGCCGCCCCGAAGCTGGACTGTAATTCTACGAGCATCATCATTTGGTGCGTTCTGCATATCGTATAAGCAGCCGCAACAGACTCTGAGTGACATGGGTCTGATTCAACATCGGACCCATTTCGATCCCGTCAAGCGAGGGGGCGGACGGATAGTGGCACGGTTTAGCGGTGGGTGGGGCGAGCGTCCTCGCGAGCCGGAAAGCGAAAGATCCTTCCGACCAGTGGCTCGCCGGGAGTCTCGCCCCGCCAGACTGTACCGCTCGCGCGGACGTTGCTCTCGAGCCGGCAAATGGTCGCCCGCCGCGCGGGCGCAGCCGGGCGCGGCCAGCGTAGCGGTAGCCATTCTGGCTGCCGTAGAGCCGGGCTTCCAGCCCGGTGGATGGGAGCGCCGTGCTGTTGTCCTCAGGCTGGATTTGATACGAGTCTGCATTCGCTCCAGGCGGCTGGAAGCCGTCCCATACGTCAGGCAGGATGCCCGACGCTACGGACCGGTGGCAGTGCCGAGACGCGCCCCGCCGCACGCGGCAGGAGCTTCGTGCTTGACGCGCCGGAGGAATGTGATTGGATGGCCCCGATGAAAACGAAAATGTTCGCGGCGATCCTCGGATTGGCTGTTTTGGCGGTGGGGTGCGTGCAGACGGTGACTGGCAAAAGAACGGCGGGTGTGCCTTTCATCAAGGACAAGATCGAGGCGCGTTACGAGCGGCCGATGGACCAGGTGTTTCAGGCCGCCAAGGATGTCATCCGCGACAACGGCGTTCTGGTCAACGAAATCACCCTTCATGACCAGACGAACACAGTGAACGGCATTGCCAAAGTTGCGGAAGGCAAAGTCAGTCAGAACAAGGTCTGGGTGCGCGTGGAACAGATGGATTCGCGGGTGACCGCCGTCACCGTGCAGACGCGCACTCGAGGCGGCGGCTCGAACATCGATCTGACAGCGGAGATTGACAAGCAGATCGCCTTGAAACTTGTCCGTTAAAGTCGTTGCATTAAAACGTTGAATTGCTGGTTGGAGAAGCGCTGCCGAGCGCCAGCGGACGTGAGGCGCGACAACTCAACGTTTTGATTTCAAACCAATATCCTGTTCGTACGAGCCAAGCTTCACCGTTTGGCTCATTTCTTTTGCCTTTAATTCCAGCCTCAGATGGTCCAGCCGGCGACGCGCGGTTTCGGCCGGAGGCATTCCCGGGTAGCGATCGATGATCCGCTGGACGGTTCGCCGGACGGTTTCGTAATCGGCCGAATGTTGGATTTGCAAGTCGGCCAGCAGATTCAGCCAGCGCACAATCCTCGAGGCGGGCTGCGCCGGATGAGCGATCAATTGCTCCAACTGGTCGGCGGCCAAGTCGAGCCGTTGATAATGATCGGCGTAGAGCCGGGCCAGGTTCTCCCGGGCTTCCGTGTCCAGCGGATGATTTTCCAGATGGCGCACGTATTCAGCCGCCTGTCTTCCCGGGTCCGCTTCCGGAACGGCGGGTCGATCCCGGGTTGGCAGCAGGCCCACGTCGGCCACACCCGTCGCCAAGGCAACCGGTTGCCGGTCGTGCGGAGCCAGGAGAAACGCGGTGTCAGCCAAATGGGCGATGCGTTGGGCCGCCAAGGCCGCCATTTCGGATTCCGGCAGCAGGGCGATGATCTTTTCGAGATCCTGACGCGCGGCCTCGCGGTCCTGGGCATATTTCAAGTGCCAATCCGCAAGTGAATTCAGAGCGAAAGCGATGTTGCGCGGCGCGTGCCGGGGCTGGTTGCACAAGTGCTGGATGGTGACTTCCGCGCCCGGCAGGTCGTTCAGGTTTTGAGTCTGAATTTCCGCGAGCAGGAGTTGGCCTTGGAAATCCTGAGGGAATTGTTCGAGCTGTTTCCGGATTTCTCTGACCGCCTCCAGGTAATAACCGCGGTTTCGTTTGGCCTGGGCGACGGAATAGACCGGGCACGGGTCAACTTCCCGATCCCCCCCGTCGAAGAGCGAGCCCAGGGGTTTGGCGATGATGGAAGCCATGCTGTGCCGCCAAACGGCTGTCAAGGCCAGGCCACAAACGAGCGCCAGCACGATGCCGTCCCACGCGGCCGCGCCCCGCGTGTTCGGGTCCGCCATCGGCACCACGATCCGAATCAGGAACCACAAGATGAGCCCGGTGAGGATCCATTTAACAATCAGCCGCGGCGGATCTTGACTCCGCTTGAGTGAATGGACAAGGAGCCATCCCCCCGCGGCGACGGACGCGATCAGGAGGATTGATCCTCGAATGATGTGAGCTGTGTCGCTCATGTCAGTTCCACCGTATCCGGCCGTTGCCTTGCCGATTCATGCCGCCAGCCCGGGCGACTGCCATCGACCGCGGGCGCCGGCTGAGCAGGTTCGTAATTCAGCTCTTTTGTTGGACGATCCGCTCCGGCTGTCGCGCGCGGCTCACGGCCGTGTCATAAGTGACCAGGCATTTGCAGTATAAATCGTGGAGGCAGTTGTCCATCAGGACCATGCCCTCCTTGCGCCCCATTTGAATCGTGTTTTCCAGTTGATGGAGCTGGTTTTCACGAATCAGGTTGCGCACCGCGCCGTTGGCCACAAGCAATTCGTAGGCGAGGACCCGCCGGGTGCGGTCCGCCGCCGGCAGCAGGTCCTGCGCGATGATTCCCTGCAGCGCGTTGGACAACTGGAGGATGACCTGCCGCTGGGCGTTGCCTTCGAACACGCCGACAATGCGCTCGATGGCGTGCGAAACGCTGGGCGAATGCATGGTCGCCAAAACCAGGTGCCCGGTTTCGGCCGCCATCAACGCGGTCGCGATGGCTTCGGGATCGCGCATCTCACCCACGACAATGACATCCGGATCCTGGCGCAGCACGTGGATCAAGGCCCGGTTGAAGGAGCGCACGTCGGTCAGCACCTCCTGTTGGACCACGATGGCGCGCTTGTTTTCATGCACGAACTCAATGGGGTCCTCGATGGTCACCACTTTGCAGCGCCGTTCGGTGTTGATCAGGTCCACCAGATAATTGAGCGTGGTCGTTTTGCCGGCGCCGGTCGGCCCCGTGATGAGAAACAGCCCGTTGGGGCGTCGTGCCATTTCGTCGATCTTTTCCGGCAATCCGAGTTCGGTCCGGGTGGCGATGCGCTCGCCGCAGAACCGGAAACTCATCTCCGGATGGCCGTTGCGGCGATAGAAGGTTGCGCGAACTCTTCCCGCGATGGGGTGGAGCAGCGAAATGCACAGTTCCCATTCCTGCTCGAATTTTTTCTTCTGCTGATCGTTGAGCAGGCTGTCCGCCATCCGCGAGATCTCCGCCTGCGTCAACGCATCCTCGTCGGCAATGATGATTTCGCCGTTGACTCGGAATGCCGGCGGCACCCCGGCCACCAGATGAAGGTCGGAGCCGTCAAATTCCTTGGCCGCCGACAACAGACGATCCAGGTTCTCGGTGCTCATTCTTCAAACCGCCGTTTCCACAAGCCGATCACGCGGCTCCAAAAGCCGGTCTGCGACAGCCTGACCAGCGCGAGGTTCGCTTCCCGGCACTGCGGGTTGAGCTGCTGCGCCTGGCTCAGCGAGACTCTTGCCGGGCCGACCATCCCCAATTCCTGCTGGCATTGGCCCAGTTCCAGCCAGAGCAGAAAATGCCCCGTGTTCCACTCGATGGCCCGCTGGAGCAGCTTCAGCGCCAGCGCGAATTGCTTGTAATAGTACCTGATCCGCGCCGCCAGCCAGGCGATGAACCAGTCTCCGGGCGCCAGCAGCAGCGCTTTTTCAAAACAATAGTCCGCCCGCCGCTCCTCGCGTGCCAGCAGCACATCGCCGCGCGCCAGCCAGACGTAGGGCGTGTCCCCGCGCTCTTCGATGGAGGCGTCCGAAAACGTGAGCGCGCCCGGCAGATCGCCGGTGCGCCCCAGCGCCACGGCTTTGGCCGCCAGCAGTTCCGGCTCGCGCGGAAACCGTTCCAGCGCCTTGTCCGCCCAAAGCTTGGCTTCGCGAAACTCTCCCAGCTCGATGAGCATCCGCACCTGCCCGGTCCAGGCGGCCAGGTTCTGCGGGTTGAACTCGAGCACCTTCGAGTAAGAGCGCAAACCGGGTTCGAAATTCCCGTTCTCGAAGGCCATGCGGGCTTCGTTGAGGTAGTACGCCTCATCCTTGACCGGCGCCTCCTGCTCTTGCTGCCGCGACTCGTCTTCCGATTCGCCGCCCAGCTCCAGATTGACAAAACGGCTCATGCAGCTAGTTGGTTCGTGGTCGCGTTTCACCGCGGGTTCTGACCGCGCGCGGGACGCTCGCATTGCGCGCCCGTCCGTCCGCCCAGCTTCGCAACTGGTTGATCTGCTCGTCCATCGTCCGGGCCAGCGGCACGGTTTGCTGGAGCGCGTTTAACACGTGCTCGGTCGTTATGTCCGCCCGGTCGCTGAACGCGTCATAAAGCGCGCTGTTGATGGCTTCCTCAATCTCGGCTCCGCTGAAATCTTCCGTCGTATCCGCCAGCGCCGCAAGGTCAAAACGGACGGCATCGCGTCCGCGCTTGTTGAGATGGATGCGGAAAATCTCGGCGCGCTCGTCTCTGCCCGGCAGGTCCACGAAAAAGATTTCGTCCAGCCGCCCCTTGCGCAGCAGTTCGGGCGGCAGTTGGGAAATATCGTTGGCCGTGGCCACCACAAACACCGGCGCCGTTTTCTCCGAAAGCCAGGTGAGAAAGGTGCCGAACACGCGCGCCGTCGTGCCGCCGTCGTTGATGGCGGAACCTTGTGAACCGGCAAAGGCCTTGTCGATTTCGTCCACCCAGAGAATCGCGGGCGCCACCGACTCCGCCACGGCGATTGCCCGGCGGACGTTTTCCTCCGAAGACCCGACCAGGCTGCCGAACATCCGGCCCATGTCGAAACGCAGGAGGGGCAGGTGCCATTCGGTGGCGACGGCCTTGGCGCAGAGGCTTTTGCCGCAACCCTGCACGCCGAGCATCAAAACGCCCTTGGGCGCCGGCAGCCCGAACGCCCGGGCCTCGGCCGTGAACGCCACGGAACGCTTCTGCAGCCACTGTTTCAGAACCGCCAGCCCGCCCACATTGGCGAAACTTTCACTGGTCGCGCAGTACTCGAGCAAACCATTTTTGCGGATGATTTGCTGTTTTTCGGCAAACACCTCGTCCACGTCCTCGCCGCTGAGCCGGCCGTCTTTGACGATGATTTTGGCGAACACGTTCTCGGCTTCTCCCAGGGTCAAGCCCATCGCGGCCTGCAACAGGCGTTCGCGGCCGGCCTCGTCCAGATCCGTTATCACCTGCTTGAAGTGCTTCACATCGGCGATGATCCGGTCGAGCAGGGCATTCAAATCCTCGCGCGACGGCAGCGGGTAGTTCAGGAGGGTGATTTCCTTTTCCAGGTCGGCGGGTATTTCGAGCACCGGTGAAACCAGCAGGATCGTTTTGAAACTGTTCTTCAGGTGCAGCGAGATTTCTTTCAACTTGCGGATGACATTGAAATTGGTCCGGGTCAGGAACGGGTGCAGATCCTTGAACACGAACAGGGCGGGTTCCACCTGTTCGATCACCTGGTCCAGAGCCGCCAGCGGTTCCCTGGTGCCGGCGTTGCGGCTCTTTTGGGACTGGATCGAGGTTCCGGCGGGCACGATGCCGGTGCTGCAGCTCCACTCGAACACCTTTTTCTGGCGCCGCTTCCCGATCTCCATGATGAGCTCCTGGACGCGCATTTCCTCGCTGGTGAGGATGTACAGAATCGGGTAACGCGCGCGGATCAGAGTCTCCAGTTCGGTTTGAAAGTTCATACAGAGGGACGCGGGGAGGAGAAGTTCACGGATTGCCCCGGCGAAACAGCCGCCGCCACCAGGAACGAGCGGGGGGGGGGAGTGATCCGGTGGATTCCTGGAGCCGCTGCGCGATGCTGCCCGGCACCGCAGTGTGCTCGGCATCGTAACGCAACAATTCCTCCGCGGCCGCAAATTCAAGGGCCGACTGCTGTTGCGTCTGTTGCCCGGCAGCGTGCTGTTGCTGCTCGGCGGAATCGAGTTTGGTCTGACGTTTCATATTCGCTTTCAGGCGGATTTTCGAAAAAGAACGGTGAAAGCCTTGCGGGCGCGGTGCAACTTCCCGCGCACAGCGTCGGCAGATTGTTCGGTCAACACGCCGACCTGTTCGTAGCTCAGTTCCTCGTCCGCGACGAGCAGCAGCAGCAGCCGGTACTCCGCCGGCAAGCCGTCGAGCGCCTTCTGAATTCGTTCCCCGAGTTCCCTGGTCTCGAGAACCCGCAGCGGCGAATCGTCCGGAACGGCGGCGCTTTCCCAGACGGCGTCGTCGGCGTTGGAAAAGAGGTGACGCTCGTGCCAGGCTTGCTGAAGATTGCGGCAATGGTTGATGGCGATGCGATAAAGCCAGGTGCGCCAGGAGGCTTCGCCCCGGAACTGGTCCATCTTGCGGAACGCTTTGAGAAAGACGTCATGGGTGGCATCCTCGGCCTTCTGCGGGTCCCCCAGGAAACGGAGCGCCAAGTAGTAAATCGCGCGGCTGTGCGAAGTGTAAAGGTCGGCAAATTCGGACGGCGTCAGACCGCTTGGCGCCTGGTCCAGACATGCTTGTTCTGCCACGGGCTCGTTCACGAGCGCTTTCACGGTCCATTAGACAGCATGCCCCGGGCAAAGTCACGCTTTTAGACTCGCAGGGCCTGGCTCCGTTCGGCCAAACAACGGGACCGGCACCCCGGCCCGCCAATCTGGCGAGGATCAACGCACGGCGCGACAGGCGCCCGCCCCACCGGCCGTTTGGCGAGACTGCCCGCTGCCGGCTGAGCATGTTGCTGACCGGTAGTGGGTACAGTTTGGTGGAGCGAGACTCCCGGCGAGCCGCTCGTCGGGTGGATCTTTTCGCCTTCCGTCTCGCGCGGACGCTCGCCCCACCGACTTTCTGGCTGAACGATACCACTACCTGCCGACCGGTAGCGTCCTTATTTGACGGGTAGGGACGCGCTGCTGCGCGTCCGACCGCGACGCAGCGCGGCTCTACCGTGGCATTCATTCAACGAAATCTCAAATCAGGACACTACCTGCCGACCGCCTTGCTTGACACTCGGGTGGTGGCTGTTATGCTCTCGCGTTCCGGTTCTGGGAGTTTTCCCGATCCAGTCGTCTTTCGGGCGAGAACCTCGGCTCACGAGCGGAATTGCATTTATGAAACGACAGTATCAACCGTCGAAAATTCGTCGCCGGCGGCAGCATGGCTTTCTGGCGCGCAAACGATCCAAAAGCGGCCGGGGCATTCTGCGCAACCGCCGTCGCACGGGGCGCAAACGCCTGACACCCGTTTAGGGCCGGCCCATGGCTGCCGCCGCGTCCAGGCCGTTGAGGTTCAGCCGCGCCATGCGCATCAAACAAAGCCGCGAGTTTTCCCGCATCCGCCTGGAAGGGGAGCGGAGGGTGACCGGCTGCCTGATTGCCAATTGGCGCCGGCTCCCGTCCGGCTCATCCCCGCGCCTCGGCGTGGTGACCGGCCGCAGCATCGGCAATGCCGTCGCGCGCAGCCGCGCCCGCCGGTTGCTGCGGGAAGTCTTTCGAGCGCATCAACGTGATCTGGCGCACCCGGTCGATCTCGTGTTGATCGCGAGACCGTCGATTGCAGCGAAAGCCCTTTCCGAGGTGGAGAAGGATTTCCTGACCACGCTGCGCAAAACGGGATTGTGGCGGGAGGCGTCGTGAATCCATCACCGATGAATCCGCTTCAGCATTGCCTGATATTGTTGGTGCGGCTGTACCGCTGGACATTGTCGCCGGCGAAAATCTTTCTGTTTGGGCCGCTCAGCCAGTGCCGCTTCACGCCCAGTTGTTCCGAATATGCTTTGGAGGCCATCAAAACCCACGGATCCGCGCCGGGCGCCTGGCTGGCGTTGAAACGCATCTGCCGCTGCCATCCCTGGGGCGGGTGCGGACACGATCCCGTGCCGCAACGGTTCAAAATTCGAAGCTCAAGCTTCAAAGACCAGCGGTTGACGCCGTCCCGCACCGGGAGCACGGAATTGCCTTTGAGCCTCAGACGTTGATTTCTCATGGACCGCAAATCCATCATCGTCCTGGCCGTTTGCTTCGCGCTGTTGCTCCTCTGGTCTTCGGTCATCGTGCCCAAGTTGTATCCTCCGAAACGGCTGCCGCCGGGAGCGACGAATGCCGTCGTCAGCACTCAAATGGTCGCCCGCATGACGGTTAGCAACCCGGCCGAAGTGCAGCGCCAGTTGGAGGCAGCCGTCCCGGAAAACGCGACCACTCCGAAACTGCCGGTCGACACCAACGTGCCCGAACAACTGCTCGTGGTGACCAACACCAAGGCCCGCTACACGTTCACCTCTTATGGCGGCGGCCTCAAACTGGTTGAGCTGACCGATTATCCTGAATCGGTCGCTTCGTGGCAGGGCAAGAAGTCCGGAACGAACCGCCTCGCCACGCTGGATACACAAGCGCCCGTGCCGACGCTCGCAGTGCTGGACGGTGAGGCGGTGCAGAGCGACGGCATTTTTCATCTCACCCGGACGGCGACGGGCGTTCGCGCAGATAAGAACCTCGCCAACGGCCTCACCCTGGTAAAGGATTTTTCGCCGGGGACGAACTATTTGCTGACCGCGACCGTCCGTCTGGAGAATCAATCTTCCAACACGTTGTCATTGCCCTCCCAGGAATGGGTGTTGGGCACCGCGACGCCGATGAACGCCCAGGATGGGAGCCAGGCGTTGGGCATGATGTGGTACAATGGCCAGAAGACGGAGGACATGATGGGCGCGAGCTATTTTTCATCGCGCGGGTTGGCCTGTGTGCCGCGAATACCTCCCGCTGAATACCGGGCCGGGCAAACCAACGTGGTTTGGGCCGCCGTTCACAACCAGTTCTTCGCGTTGGCGGTCATGCCGCAGGAACCGGCGCTGGAAGTTGTGGTGCGCAAAGTCAATCTGCCCCGGCCCAGCCCTGAAGAAGCCCAGTTCGTGGCGCCCAACGCCCCGGCTCCCGTGGGGTACGAAGCGGCGTTGACTTATCCGGCGTTGACACTGAGCCCCGGTGAAGTTGCGCAGCGGCAATTCGTTTTGTACGCCGGTCCCAAGGAGTACCGGACTCTCGCGCGGATCGCCGCCTTCCTCAATAACCACCTCGATTCCATCATGGGTTTTGGAACCTTCTGGGGATTCTTTTCCAAGGCGTTGTTGTTGGGAATGAATGGGCTGCACCGGGCGTTGGGGATTTCGTACGGGTGGACCATCGTCGCAATCACGGTGATCATCAAAGCGGTCTTCTGGCCGTTGACGGCGGCCAGTACGCGGTCGATGAAACGGATGCAGGCGCTGCAACCCAAGATCAAGGAAATCAAGGAGAAATACAAAGACGATGCGATGAAGGTGCAGCGCAAGACCATGGAGCTTTTCAAGGAGCATAAAGTCAATCCCATGGGCGGCTGTTTCCCCATGCTCATCCAGATGCCCGTGTTCATCGGGTTCTACACCATGATCCGCAACGCCATCGAGCTGCGAGGCGCGTCGTTTCTGTGGATCTCGGATTTGTCCCAGCGAGACACCCTGTTCATTATTCCCGGTTTGGGTCTTGTCCCGTTTATTGGTGTTCCCGGAGTGGGTTTGCCGTTCAACCTGCTGCCCCTGCTCATGGGGGCCACGATGCTTTGGCAATCTCATCTGACTCCGATGTCACCCGGCGTGGACCCGGTCCAACAGAAGCTCATGCGCTACATGCCCTTGATGTTCCTGCTCTTTCTCTATAACTATTCAGCGGGCATGACACTGTATTGGACTGTGAACAACCTCCTGACGATCCTCCAAACCAAGCTCACCCGGGCCCGACAGGCCGCACCGCCCGCTCCGGTCTTGACGCCGCCGGCGAAAAGGAGGAAATAGGGGGCTGATTGAACAGGCGATTTTCGACCATCAACCATCAACTCTCAACTACCCACTAGATCGATGCCTGCCCAACCCAAAGCCACGCTGGAAAAAATCCTCGAACTGCTCGGCTTCCCGGTCACGGTTGAAGAACACGCCCTGGAAGAGGGCGTGCTGCTCGACGTGAAAACGGAAGATTCCGGCCGACTCATCGGCCGGCAGGGCCAGACCCTGTCCGACCTGCAGTACATCACCAATCGGCTTCTCTTTCAGCAGGATGCCGCCGCGCCCAAAGTGATGGTGGATGTGGGCGGCTATCGCGCCCAGGCGCGCGATGCCCTGGTCAAAAAGGCCAAGGAAGCCGCCGAAAAAGTGCGCCGCTGGGGAGACGTGGTCGAACTCGAACCGCTCAGCGCGTTTGACCGCCGCATCGTCCACCAGGCGCTTAAAGACGATCCGAACGTCGAAACAAAAAGCGTTGAAGTGGACGGAACGGAGAAAAAAGCCATCCTTCTCCGCCCCAAACACTGACGGGGCATTGGAGGGATGGGGCAATGGAGTATTGGGACCCAAGGTCAGTGGTACAGTTCGGTGGGGCGAGATTCCCGCCTGCGCGGACGGAGCCGCTTCGACGCGGCGAAGGCCCGGCGAGCCGCTGGTCTGGGAATTCGTTCGGGTTGCCGCTCGAGAGGACGCTCGCCCCACCAACTTTTTGGCTAAAATGTACTGCTACCCAGCGTCTCGACCAACTGCTGTCCTGCTTCCCTTCGCCCATCCTTTTGACGATTCGCCCTTTCTTCGGCGCCAAAAACGTCGAATGCAACAACACCGTTGCTTTACAGGCCTTCTTGCAGAGAAAAATCTGACCCGAGCTAATTCCCGTGAACTGGTTCTTCCTGGAGGGAAGCGCTCCGTCGCTTCCCCATCTGGTTGATCGGGGCACCGACGGAGCGGCGCCCTCCAGGCCTTCGCCCCGGTTCCTGGCCCGAACGCGCGCCGGGTGTGACGTCAGGGCTTCTCAAGAATCCGCTTGTGACAGCCTCTCAACTGGCTCATTAAGAGAGCAGGATTATGAACCGCTCTGGTTTCTTAGACGTCATCGGGCATTCTTTCTACCGGGGCGCTGTCATCGCCCTGGCGATGGTTCTGTTTCCAACAGCAGCCCTCCGCTGCCAGGCCGTGCCCCCGCGGGAATCCGGAAGCATCATTTGCCCGAAATCCGCCTCGCATGTGGAATTGCTGGCGGCGCGGGAATTGCGGCGTTATGTCTTTCTTCGGACCGGCCGCTTGCTGCCCGTTGAGTTGCAAGACCATTTTCGACCAGGCCCGGTCATCGTTGTGGGCGACAGGCGTTCTTCCCTGGTACGATCTGCGGCAAGGGCTCTTCAGATGACACTGCCCGTCCTGGAAGCGGAGCAGTATTGGCTCAAGTCCCGGCAACTTGCGCGCGGCGACACCGTGCTCGTGACCGGCGGGGATGACATCGGCACGTTGTATGGCGCATATCGGTTGGCCGAGCATCTGGGCGTGCGCTTTTACCTGCACGGCGACGTCGTTCCCGACGGACGTGTTTCCCTGCAGATTCCGGCGCTGGATGAGACCGGCAAGCCGCTCTTTCGCTTGCGCGGCATCCAACCGTTTCATGATTTTCCCGAAGGTCCGGACTGGTGGAGCCGCGACGATTACCTGGCCATCCTCGGGCAGTTACCCAAGCTGGGGATGAATTTCATCGGCCTGCACACCTACCCGGAAGGCGGGCCCAACGCGGAACCCACGGTCTGGATCGGCCCACCATCCGAAATTGGGGAGGGCGAAAGCGTCGAGGCCAGTTACCCGTCCAGCTACCAAAATACGCTGCGGGGCAACTGGGGTTATTCGCCGAAGAAGACCGGCGATTTTTCCGGGGGCGCGGCGATGTTATTCGAACGGGACGATTTTGGCCCTGAAGTCATGCTTGGCGCGATGCCGGAACCCAAGACGCCCCAGGCCTGCAATCAGGTTTTCCGGAACACCGCCACGATGCTCCGCGACGCCTTTACCGAGGCACATCGGCTGGGCGTGAAAACGTGCGTTGGAACCGAAACGCCACTGACGGTGCCGCAACAACTGGCCGAGCGCCTGCGCGCCCAAGGAAAGGACCCCAAAGACCCGGTTGTCATTGAACAACTTTACGAAGGCATCTTCCGCCGTGCGGCGCAGGCGTATCCGGTCGATTTCTATTGGTTTTGGACGCCGGAAGGATGGACGTGGGAAGGCAACCAAGCCGGGCAAATCGCCGCCACGACCAACGATCTTGCCACTGCCATTGAAGGGTGGCAGAAAGTGAGGCCGCCGTTTGCTCTGGCCACGTGCGGTTGGGTGCTCGGCCCGCAAGAGGATCGCGCGTTGTTTGATCGTGTCCTGCCAAAGAACGTCGCCATCAGTTGCATCAACCGCCAGGTGGGCCACACGCCCGTCGAACCGGGGTTCGCCCAGGTGCCGGGACGTTCCAAGTGGGCGATCCCCTGGCTCGAAGATGACGGAGCTCTCACCGCGCCGGAACTCTGGGCCGCCCGGATGCGGCGCGATGGCTTCGACGCGCTGCGCTACGGCTGCGACGGTCTGATGGGCATTCATTGGCGCACGCGCGTGCTGGGTCCGGCCGTGTCCGCCCTCGCGCAGGCCGCCTGGTCGCAATCCGCCTGGTCCACCGCCTGGCAGCCTGATCCGCCGGCCAACGACAAATTTCCGCCGATCCACGATTTCTATGCCGACTGGGCCGGACACGAGTTCGGACCTGAAGCTGCGGCCGAAGCGGCCGCGATTTTCTCGCGCATCGACGGCCGTTTGCCCCGCCCGGCGGAATGGGTGGACGGTCCGGGCGGTATCAAGCCGGATGCGCGCTCGTGGGACGAAGTTCGCAAGCAGTACCGTTTCGTGGACGAATTCGCCGCGCTGGCGCCGAGGATTCGCGGTTTGGGAAACCGGGAACGGTACGCGTATTGGCTGAACACGTTCAATTACCTGCGGGAAATGGGCCGGGTGAACTGCACGTGGGGGCGGCTGACCAATGCGCTGTTCATCGCCAGGTCCGCGATCAACGCAACCCACCGCGCGCGCCTGGCTCGCGAGCAGGCGCTGCCGGTTCGGCGCGAACTGGTGACACAAGTGGACCGGCTCTACGGCCATTTGCTCGCCACGGTGGACAACCCGGGCGAACTAGGCACGATCGCCAACTGGGAAGAGCATAACTTTCCCGACCTGCTCGATAAACCCGGCAAAGAACTCGCCGGGCTGCTCGGCGAAGAACTGCCCGCGGATGCGCAGTTGTCGAAGGCGTACCGCGGCCCGGCGCGGATCATCGTGCCGACCGTGCGGACGAGTTTTCATCGCGGCGAAACGTTGTCGCTAAGAGTGCTCGTGTTGGCCGGGCAGCCCCCGCGCGAAATCTCGCTGCGCTGGCGGGCAATGGGTCATGGCCGGTTTGCTCAAGTGCCGTTGCTGCACGTCGCGCGCGGGGTTTATCGCGTCGAGTTTCCGTCCAAGGCAACTGCGGGTGACGATTTGGAATATTACATTGAATTGACGCCCGCGAAGGGCAAGCCGGTTCGCTGGCCCGCAACGGCGCCCGATCAAGGCCAGACGCTGGTGGCGATGGAGCTGTAGACGTGCGAGCCAACACGACTTGCGATTTGCGATACGCGATTTACGCAGCCGTCGCACAACGACCGCGGCGCGTCAATCGCATATCGCAAATCGCAAATCCGATGAGGGTTTTTCTGTGTTGACTGCTGCGGGAAGTGGCGATTTCCGAAACGTCTACTTCGCCGAACACTGCCAGACCCAATCGCCCTGGGCTGCGTCCACCGGGCCGTCCTTCCTCGTCAAGGCGACCTGCCCGCCGTCGTCCGTTTCGTTCCAGCCGACGGAGTAGAGCACGAACAGTCCGCCTTCCGTGCGGCGATACTTGAGCGGCTGGCCGTTGATGATGTCGTGCGGGGGCTTTTCGATGAACTGCGGAGCGAGCGTGCCAAGCGATTTAGGATATTCTCCGTGTGCGAGGCGATACCGCTCCAACGCACAAGCGACGCGCGCCAAATCCACGGAGGTTTGGGCGGTGGCAAATCTCCTGACAACCTTGCTTAGTGCGGGAAGGAGCAATCGTTCGAACCAGTTGTAGGGATTGGTATGCCGGATGTCCGACATGAGCGCCTCGTCGGCCTGGCGGGCGGATGTTGGAGAAATAGTCCGATGTTCCAGATCCGCCAGCGGCACACACCACCGGACCATGTAGCGCTCGCAGCGAAGCTGGTTCTGGTAGAACCAGCCGCTGGGAATCAGCCGCATCAGAAGCGCCGAGGGAATCATGGCCGCGTAGACCTTGTCGTCCGACGCAAGCGACATAAAGTCGATGTTGCGCGTCCGGCGGAGATAGTCAATGACCCCGGCTGAACAAGTCTGTTCGCCGCGCACGCCAGCGCGATAATCCGCAAAGAAATCCAGTTTGCCCAATTCCTGATCGAGCGTGGCGAGTTGACCGTCCGACCATCTGTGATCTGCCACGCCCTCCCAAACCGGTTGCAGCGCAAGGTTCACGAGCGCGATGCGCACCAGGTGCGAGATCAGGAACGGTTCGTTGCGAGCCGCGTCAGTCAACCGCAGCATCAATTTAATGTCATCGAGGGCCTTTTCCGTCTGCCCGACATTGAGTTCGGCGATGGAGCGCAGTTGCAGCAGTCGCGTGCAGCCCTTAAGTGCTGCCAGATGTGGCAGGAGCACCGCGGACGGATCATCGGCGTCATATTCGAGCGGGAACCGCGAATACGGACGTTGGCTGGCTTGACGCAATTCTTCGATGGCCGAATCATATTTGCTCAAAGCCAGCAACACGTCGGCGGCGGGCGCCTGTGGTTGGGGAGGAACGGGAAACAGGTTCGTCAGCGCGGCCGCCTTGCGGTAGTAGGTTTGCCAGGCGCCCAGGTCGGTCTTGAGAGCTTTTTGCCAATTGCCAATGGCAGGTGCCTCCAACTCATCCACGGGTGACTTGAACTTCGGCGCCGCGATCTCGATGGGCATTTCCAGCCGGTTCACCACGTTGCTGTCGGTCGGTATCTTCCGTCCGTTTCGATCCACATACCGGCTGTACGTTGTCATCACGATAGGCGCCATCGCGAAGTTCTGGTCGTCGGGCACGGGCGGTGGCGCGATTTTGGCGAGCTCGAAATGTTCGCCCTTCGCTTCCCATTGGCGTTTGAATTGTTCCAACGCCCGCTTCCCGCGCCAGTTTTCTTCCGTGTAAAACAAGGCAATCACCGTCACCAGGCAGGCCAGCAGGAAGAAGCGCCTCTGCAGCATCCAGGCCAATAACTGGCGGATTGGCGGTATCCACGAAAGGACGTAACCCAGGAAGCCCCCGACTATTCCCGCCGCCAAAACAACCACGCACACACAGGCACAGGTCTGCATCCAGGGAGACGGGTGTTGCGGGAAAACATCTGTGTGATCGAGCATGACTCCGAGAAGGAAACCGGCCAGCGAGAACAGCGTCAGCCAAAGGAAGAAAAGGCGCGGTTCATTCCACGCGGTTCGCAAAAAGGTTTTCAGTTTTTCATTCATAACTCCTGGCGGAAACCGCCCGCCGCTCCGTCAGCAGCCTCACTTCTTTTGACTTTTCAACGCCGCTTTCATCACACCGCCACCAATGCACCGTGCCGTTCGCTTCGCGGTTGGGGTAAAAAGGTCTTCGGCGGCACAGCCTCAAACGGCAAAGCCTGCCCAATCAATTCCGCCAGCAACTGGCGCTGTTGCCGCAGCGCCACAACGACTTCCCGCGACGGCGGCGCGACCTTCTGCACCACGACCTCTGCCCTGTCACGCAGCGAAAAGTTGGCTGCGAAGATCACCACCCACACGGCAGCCAGAGCGACCCAGGCTTGCGGGCACGGCCACAACAGGGGTGCGAGTTGATGGTTGAGGGCGGAGATGAAAGAATGATGTGTGACGCGTGATACGTGATCGGAGTGCGCCGCAGCATGAGCCGCGCCCAGGATTTCCTGGCGCCACGGGGACGGAACTTTCCGCATTGTTTGCTGCTGAAGCCGTTTTTCAAAATCGGACGGGTTCATGTGCTTTGGAGGGAAGCGCCCGGTCGCTTCCCTAAGGTTCTGGGCATTGACGAAGCAATGCCCTCCAACTTCGTTTTCATTTTATCTCGTCATAGAGAGGACGCAGGCGCTCGCGTAATTTGTCTATGCCGTAGCGGTAGCGGCTGGCCGCCGTGTTCATCGGGATTTCGAGCGCCTCGGCGATTTGTTCGAAGGTCAGTCCTTCCCACAATTTCAAGTGCACCACCGCACGCTGTTCGGGCGGCAGTTCTCCCAAAGCGCTGGACAAAGCCATCCGGAAAGACTGTTCGTCGGCTGCTGCTGCTGACGCGAACAGGGGCGGCTCTTCCGCACCGAATCGCTCATGGTATTTGTCGCGGGCATTTCGTCGGCGGATCGCGTCGATCACCGCGTTGTGCGCAAGCCGGATGAGAAAGCAGCGTTCGTTTCGCGCCGATTGAAGCAAATCGGGTTGTCGTGCCAGCCGGACAAAAACGTCCTGCAGCAAATCGCGGGTGTCATCTTCGTCCCGAGTGACATTCAGCAGGAAGGCGAACAGCGCCTGGGCGTGTTCGTCGTAGATCCGTTGCAGATCGGACTCGGCCGACATCAGTTACTTGGATGACGCAGCCGGAGAATCGTTTTGTCTAATCCGGTGTTCGATCCTTGTTTTCCCCGGCTTCCTCCCGGAAACCGGGCCTGACGGGCGGGCCGGGCAAGTGGTTTGCGCTTGCTCAAGACTTGCCGTTCCGTTTAGGAACGTGCGGTGATTTTGAGTCTTATCCTCGGTTGCCTGGCCTGCTTGAGCCTGACCCTGCTGCTCTGGCAATGGGTCGCCGCGCTTCGCTTCCCCTTGCATCAGAGGGCGGGCGACAACTCGTTTGCGCCCGCGGTTACTTTGCTCAAGCCCCTGAAGGAGTGCGATCCATCGACCGAAGACTGTTTGCGAAGCTGGTTCACGCAGCAATACGCAGGGGGAATGCAATTTCTATTTGCGGTGGCGTCCGCAGAGGACCCGGTTTGCGAGGTGGTGCGCAGGCTGATGAACGAATACCGGCACCGTGACGCGCAGCTCGTCGTTTGCAGTGCCGTTCCCGGTGCGAATGCGAAGGCATCGAAACTGGCGGAACTGGAAAAACTCGCCCAATATGAGGTCCTGATCATCAGTGATGCCGACGTGCAGGTGCCGCCGGATTTTTTGACGAATGTCGTGGCGCCGCTGCGGGCGGAGGATGGCAGGGCGGGCAGTCCTCTGCCCGCCGTATCTGGACCTGCCCACGACGGCGCGCACGGAGTAACGCGCCCTGCCAGCCAAACGGTTGGCCTGGTGAGTTGTTTCTACCGTCTTGCCAATCCGACCACTCTCGCCATGCAATGGGAGGCAATCGCCGTAAATGCAGATTTCTGGAGCCAGGTTCTGCAGTCGCAGAGCCTGAAACCGCTGGATTTTGCCCTCGGCGCCGTCATGGTGACGCGGCGCCGGCACCTGGATGAAATCGGCGGGTTCAAATCGCTCGCGGAATGCCTCGCAGATGACTACCAACTCGGAAACCGGCTCGCGCGCCTGGGCTATCGGATCGCACTTTGCACGGTCGTGGTACAATGCTGGGATCCGCCTGTGACGTGGGGTTCGGTTTGGAAACATCAATTGCGCTGGGCGCGCACGATCCGCGTCTGCCGGCCGGCGCCGTACTTCTTCAGCATCCTGAGCAACGCAACTCTTTGGCCTCTGCTCTGGTTTGTCGCGAATCCGGCAAAATCCGTGTTGCTGTTCGCTTGTGCCGCGTGGGGGGCGCGTGTTCTGGCGGCAACCCATCTCCAGACACGACTTGCCCAGTCGCGCGGGCATTGGTTGTTCTTCTGGCTCGTGCCGGTGAAAGATTTGCTGCAGGTCGTGATCTGGTTCTGCGCGTTTACGGGCAATCGTATCGAATGGCGGCGGCAGCGTTACAGGCTGCGTCGGGATGGAACGTTGATAAAGGCCTGACTCCTTCTCCTTCCCGTTCTCTTTGTGGCGGTCTGGACGCAGGCCCTGGGCGTGTTCATCGGCCACACACAATAGCCGAAGCTGACACCGGGCCATGTCGAGGGGATATTGATGTGCATGTGGGGCCATCCGGTGCAGTTCTCGAGTCGTTCAGGACGAACAACCCACCAAGCTCCTGCCACGCTTGGCAACCTTCGAGCCGCCGGTATAATCAGCGCCGAACATTATGAAAACCGCCGCTGTTCTGCTTGCTTCCGTGCTGTTACTGCCCGCACTTCATGCCCAAAACGCCGATACGCCAAAAACCGAAAAACCGGCGGCCAATGCCGCGCCCCGCCGCGCTTTTGCCCGGTTGGTGTCGCCGGAAATTCATCCGGACCGGACGGTGACTTTTCGGCTGGCGGCCCCGAACGCCAGAGAAGTCAGGGTCACCGGCGGATGGGGAGGGGACACGGTGGCGTTGACCAACGGCGGTTCCGGCGTCTGGAGCGCAACGGTCGGGCCGCTGGAACCCAACATCTACGATTACAGCTTCTCGGTGGACGGGCTGGCCATTTGTGATCCGGCCAACAGTTGGGTGAAACCGATGCGGTCTCCGTGCTGGAGCGCGGTTGAGGTCCCGGGCGATCCGCCGCGCGTGTGGGAAATTCAACCCGTCCCGCACGGCACCGTTCACGAACACTTCTATTTTTCCAGGTCGCTGGGTGTGAAACGTCGCGTGCACGTCTATACACCGCCTGGATACGAAAAGAAATCCGGCAAGTATCCGGTGCTCTACCTTCTTCACGGGATGGGTGACAACGACGCCACCTGGTCGGCGAGCGGGCGCGCGAATTTCATTGCCGACAATCTGCTCGCGCAACATCAGATCAAACCCATCATCGTCGTTATGACCGACGGACACGCCGTCGATCCTGCTGCGGGCCGTGACATGGTTTCCCGGAATCTGGAAGCGTTCAGCAGTGATCTGTTGCGTGACGTGATCCCCCTGGTCGAATCGACCTATCGCGTGAAAGCCAACCGAGAGAACCGCGCCATCATCGGGTTGTCCATGGGAGGCGGCCAGTCACTGACGATCGGATTGGAGCACCGCGATCTTTTTGCGTGGGTCGGCGGGATGAGTTCGTATCTGTCCGATGCGCAGGCTCTCGTGGCCAAAGCTTTCCCGGAGCCGAAAAGCGATTTGAAACTGCTATGGTTTGCGTGCGGCAGGGATGATGGCTTGGTGGAACACTCGCGCCGGCTTTCAGCCGCCCTGAAAGAGAAGCATATTCCGCACGTCTTCAAGGAAACGGCCGGGAACCACAGTTGGCCGGTGTGGCGCGGATACCTGGGTGAGTTTCTGCCCCTTCTGTTCGTGAGCGCGAAATAGGCCGGCGCCCCCGAACACCGGGCGCATCGGCGGCCATTCCGCAAGCGCGCTTGGGGCGAACCTGTAAGTTGGGCGCATTCATGGGCTTGAGGCAAACTCGGGAATCCCTGATGAGCTGGTGGTTCGGCTTGACGCCTACAGGCTCTTTTCTTACGTTTCCCTGCCCCATGCGGGGGCGTAGCTCAATTGGTTTAGAGCGCTGCCCTGTCACGGCAGAGGTTACGGGTTCGAGCCCCGCCGCTCCCGCCACCTTTTTCTTGCCTTTTCACGAATGTCTTGACTTTTGGGGGCAAATTAGGGACAATTTCGGGCATGAAAACGAACGCTTCTCCCGCCCGCAAGTGGCCTTTGGAAATCAAACGCGGTAATGTCACCGTGAAGATTTACCGAGGTAAGAACCGCGTCAACGGCACTGCCTACGACCAATTCACGGTGGTCTATTACGACGGCGCGCAACGGAAGAAGAAGCGGTTCGCGGACTTGGAAGAAGCGAAGCGGGAAGCGGCTTTTGTAGGCACAAAGCTGGCCAACGGCGAAAATGAAGTCCTACGATTAACCCCCTCAGACCGTGCGCTTTACGTCCAATCCGTTGACCTTCTGCGACCGTTGGGCGTGCCGTTGAACGTGGCCACGCTCGAATACGTGTCTGCCCTGAAGGGCTTGCCGGAGGGGGCGACGTTGAAAGAGGCTGTGGACTTTTTCAGGAAGCGCAACCCGGCGAGCTTGGAGAAGCGCTCCGTCCGCCAAGTCGTTGACGAAATGTTGGCGGCGAAGCGAGCGGCGAAGTTGAGTCAAGTTCACATCAAAGACCTCGAAAGCCGCCTGGGACGTTTTGCCGGCGACTTTCAACTGAACATCGGAGGCCTCTCAGGTCGGATGCTCCAAGCGTGGCTGGACGGCATGGAGGCCAGCGGGCGCACGAAGCGGAACTATTTGATGCAGATCGCGGCGCTGTTCCGGTTCGCGGTCAAGCGGAAGTACCTGCCCAAGGACGCGATTGAGGAAGTCGAGGCTGTCCAACAGGCGAAAGAGGACAACGGCGAGCCTGAGATTTTCACGCCGGCAGAGATGCGCGAGATGCTGGCCGCCGCACGCCCACAGATGATTCCGTTTTTGAGCATCGGCGGTTTTGCCGGACTGCGGAGCGCGGAGCTTGTCCGGTTGGACTGGTCAGACGTGAACCTGCGGGAGAGGTACATCGAAATTAAAGCGGCCAAGGCCAAGACCGGAGCGCGCCGGCTGGCCCCGATCACAGACAACTTGTTCGCATGGCTTGAGCCGCACGCAAAGGAGGCGGGCGCGGTGATCAGGTTTGAAAGCTGGTGGAATCAGATTCCCAAACTTGTTGACGCGGTGAACGAGCAGCGCAAAAAGCAGGCAGAGGAAGCTGGAAAGAAACCGGAGCCCGTTCGCAAGTTTCAATGGAAGCACAACGCACTGAGACATTCGTTTTGTAGCTACCGGCTGGCTGCGACCAAAAACGCCGCCCAGGTTGCATTGGAAGCAGGCAACAGCCCGCAGATGATCTTCGCCAACTACCGGCAACTGGTCACTGAGGCGGAAGCCGCGAAATGGTTCGCTGTCTGCCCGCCCAAAGCGGCTGAAAACATCGTTCCCTTGGGCGCTACGGCCAACGGATGAGGCGAGCGGGGCAAGCCGCCAGAGCAGGCAATCCTATGTCAGAATAGCAATGGAGCGGCCTCACAGCCATCAAATCCGATCGGCTTGGGGGCCGGGGCAAGTCCACGTTTCATCCAGCGGACTGGAAACGCTTAGTGCTTCGGCGTGGAGATAACCCATGGTGGTTTCCAGTTGCTTATGGCCCATGGCAAGCTGGATGGCTCGCGGATTTTGGCCTCGATTTAAGCAATGTGTGGCATAGGCATGCCGAAGCTCGTGGGGCTTAATATCGTCCCCAATCCTCAGGCAAGCGGCTCTGACGGCACGCTGGACGTTGGCTTCGTGGATTCTGAATCGGACGACAGCGCCGGTTCGGGGATGAATGCAGGTGGTGTGGCTTGGGAACACCCAAGACCACTGCCAGGAGAATTGGCTTCGAGGGTACTTGGTGGCCAGACGACTGGGCAACTCCACTGGAACTCCAGCAGCGACGTCTTGCTTCCAGATCACTCTGGCGGCTTCGATTTGGTCGCGGATGGCGGTGACCAGGAAACGCGGCAAACGGACGACCCGGTCTTTGGCACCTTTGGCCATGCGAATCATGAGCTTCTGTCCGGCCAGGTCAACGTCCTTGAGGCGCAGACTGCAGGGTTCGACAACGCGCAAGCCGCAACCATAGAGCAGGTGGATGATAAGCCGGGTGGGGTAGCTAAACAGGTTTTGGCAAGCCGTCAGGAGTCGGTGGACCTGGTCAACGGAGGGGGCGTTTCGGATCATGGCCGGGCGAATCGCACGAAGGGCGGAAATATCACCCAGGGGCTGCGCCAGGGTTTCCTTGTAGAAGAAGTTCAAGGCGTTGAATGCCTGGTTTTGGGTGGAGGAGCTGACGCGCTGATGGGCGAGTTGAGTCAGGAAAGCCTCGATCTTCCCCTCGCTGGACAGCCCTTGGCCGTGCCCATCTTCCAGGTAGTGGATAAACCGAAGCAGCCAACCGACATAACTTTGCTCGGTGGAGATAGAGAAGTGCTTACGGCGGATGGTGTTGCGGAGTTTCTCGATGGACTGATTTTTATTCATGATATACGAACCATTGGTTAGCTTAACACCGGTTTCAGGCGCATGATGGAGGAAGAGGGACCCTGGAGAAATGAGATTCGCAGCGCGTTAATCGAGCGAAGTGCTTGCGGCAGACGAAGTCGCACACTTTTCGGATGGACTAATCCTCACTTCCGATATACTAACCACTGGTTGAACCCAGCCGCTGCGCGGCGGGCCTGGCGGCCAGCTTGACCCTGCCGGCTTGTTCGAGTATTCCTCAGCCCATGAGCCGCAATCGCACCGGCTTTTGTTCGAGGTCCACAAATCACTGGCAATACAGACTGGAATCTGCTAAAAGCAATCCGCATTTTTTACCGGGGGTTTAA